>Ga0207869_1000029_pt1 | contig 151872 bp, 137 predicted proteins | sample HigsolmetaAR205D_FD_184837 | JGI IMG/M metagenome (GOLD analysis project Ga0207869, IMG submission 184837) | Ionic liquid and high solid enriched microbial communities from the Joint BioEnergy Institute, USA - AR20-5-D (SPAdes) (version 2) ...
TGCCGCGCCCATCGTCGTGCGCCTCGGGCTCGCCGAGCTGAACGGCGCCGTGCGCCTGCTCAGCTACAGCGACGAGACTGCCGCCACGTTGCCGCTCTTGATTCATCAGGCCGAGGCCGGGAAGCGTCCGCAGGCGCTTGCCGCGCAGTACGAGATGATTCGGCGCGACATGCAGGCGCAGCTTGCTTACGGCATGCACTTCAGCGTGATCTGCAGCGAGGATGCGCCGCGTTGGAGCGGTCGCGAGGTCGAGCGCGAGACGCTCGAGGCCACGTACATGGGCAGCGATTTCATGACGGTCTTGAGCGCAGTCTGCGCAGTGTGGCCGCGCGGACCGGTCGATGCCGATTTCTACGAGCCGTTGCGCAGCGATGCGCCGACGCTGCTGCTTTCGGGCGAGAACGATCCGGTGACTCCGCCGGCCTATGCGGAAGAAATCCGGCCTGGGCTTGCCAATTCGTTGCACCTCGTGCTGCGTGGCCAAGGGCACGGACAACTTGCCGCAGGGTGCGTACCGCGTCTCATCGCGGAGCTCGTCGCTTCGGGGTCGCTGCGCGAGCTCGACGCAGAGTGCGCCGCGAAGGTCACGCCTGCGCCGTTTCTGCTTTCGCTGACGGGGGCAGCGCCATGATCGTCGTCGAAGAACTGAGCCGTTCGTTCGGCGCGGTGCGCGCGCTCGATCGAGTCTCGTTCACGGCCGCCGACGGCAAGATCACCGGCCTGCTCGGACACAACGGCGCCGGCAAGTCGACCACGCTGCGCATCTTGAGCACGGTGCTGCGGCCGGATTCGGGTCGTGCGCTCGTCGATGGTCACGACTGCACGCGCGACAGCCTGGCGGTACGTCGCTCGCTCGGCGTGCTGCCGCACGCGAGCGGTCTTTACGCGAATCTGACCGGGCGCGAGAACATCCGCTACTACGGCCGGCTGCATGGTCTCGGCGGCGAGGCGCTCGAACGCGCGATCGATGCGCTCGTGGCGAGGCTTGGACTCGAACGCGTCGTCGATCGACGCGCCAAAGGTTATTCGCAGGGCGAGCGTTTGAAGGTCGCGCTTGCGCGCGCGCTCATTCATCGGCCGCGCACGCTCATTCTGGACGAACCGACGAATGGGCTCGACGTAAATGCGGTGCGCATGTTGCGTGAGCTGTTGCGCGAGCTGCGAGCCGAGGGTCGGTGCATTCTGTTTTCGAGCCACGTGATGCAGGAAGTAGCGGCGTTGTGCGATCACATCGTGATCGTCTCGGCGGGGCGTGTCGTGGTGAGCGGTACGTCCGAGGAGATACTTGCGCGCACCGGCGCAGCGGATCTCGAAGAAGCATTCGTGCGGGTCGCCGACGCGGAGGTGCGTGCATGAGCCATCCGATCGCAGTCGTCTTCGCCAAGGAGGTGATCGAGAACCTCCGCGATCGACGCGTGATGCTCTCGGCGATCTTCTTCGGCGTGCTCCTTGCGCCGCTCGTCTTCGCAGCAGTGGCGGCAGTCACCTCCAAACGTATCGAGGAGACGCTCGACAAGCCGCTTGCGCTTGCGGTCGCGGGCGGCGAGCGCGCGCCGAATCTGCTCGCATTCCTGGAGGAAAACGGCGTTCAGCCGAAGCTGGTCGAGTTTTCGGTCGACGAGGCAATGCAGGCAGTGCGCGAGGGCAACGAGGAGCTCGTGCTCCTCATTCCGGAGGACTATCCGCGCCGGCTCGAAGAGGGGGAGCCCGCACCGATCGAGCTCGTCGTCGACAGCGCCAACACGCAAACCGCCGGCAATGCCGAGCGCGCGCGTCAGCTGCTCGAAGCGTACGGGCGGCAGCTTGCGGCGCTGAGACTGCTGGTGCGCGGCATCAGCCCGAAGGTCGTGCGTCCGGTCGACGTGCACACGCTCGATGTTTCGACGCCGGCAGGGCGTGCCGCGCTCTTTCTCGGCATGCTGACGTACTTCTGTTTCATGTCGATGCTGCTCGGCGGATTTTATCTGGCGATCGATACGACCGCCGGCGAACGCGAGCGCGGCTCGCTCGAGCCGTTGCTCGCACTGCCCGTCGGTCGCGGGGCATTGATCCTGGGCAAGATGTTCGCGACGGCTGCATTCATGGCGGCATCGCTGTTGCTCAGCCTCATCATGTTCGGCTTCGTGCTGCGCTTCGTATCGCTCGAGGCGCTCGGGATGTCGGCCAACTTCGGTTGGTCCATCGTGTTCGGTATCGTCGGCGTCATGCTTGCCTTCGTGCCGCTCGGCGCTGCGCTCATGACCGTGGTAGCGTCGTTCGCACGCACCAACCGCGAAGCGCAGTCGTCATTGTCCATCGTGCTGTTCGTGCCGCTCGCGCCGGTGTTGTTTGCGTTCCTGAGCGGCACGAAGCCGAATGCCGCGCTCATGTTCGTACCGAGCCTCAGCCAGCACCTGCTCGCCACCAACCTCCTGCGCGGCGATCCGATTCCGCTCGCACACATCGTGATTTCCGCCAGCACGACGCTGGTGCTCGGCGCACTGCTCGCATTCGTCGCAGTCAAGCTTTATCAGCGCGAAGCCATTCTCGGCTGAGTTGCACCAAGACAGCGCAAGCGCGGCTCGCTCGCCCGGCGAGTCGCGCAGCGTGCACGTGCATTGCTGACGCTTCATGTAGTCATTTTTGTCTAACCGCGTGGTAAACGCGCTCGTCTGCGGCACGCAGAATACGTTTGTCTATTGAAAGCGACGCGCTTCCGAGCGCTGTCGTAGTTGAACGACATTTTGAGATCGGACGCATCGTTCGGTTAACTCGTGAGCGCCACACGAGCAGACACTTTCGTCGATTCGCGTTGACGACTCGGCGGCCGGCGTACGGACGCGCCCTGGCGTACTCGTGATCCTCGTGCAGGTGAGTGCTTCCCGCATGCAGCGCGGGAAGATTTTCCTTGCAGCTGGCTAAAGGCAGGCCCGTTTGCAAACGGGGCATGCACGCCGCCGTCTTATCTCGAAAAAGAAAGCGGTGCGAGTGCGTGTTCCGACGAATGGGCGGGCCGACGGGGGTCTTCGTATGTCCATTGCGTCTTTCACGCCGCCGCATCGTGTTAGCGTGCTTACGCTGTTTGCCGGTTTGCTGTTCGGTTTCGTGCAGGCAAGCATGGCTGCGCCACCGACTATATCCGGTACGCCGTCGACGAAGGTTCGTGTCGGGCAGTGGTACAGCTTCCGCCCGCACGTGTCCGATCCGGACACGCCGCGCAGAGGGCTCAGATTCTCGATCGTCAACAAGCCTGCGTGGGCGCAGTTCAGCACGCACTCGGGGCGCTTGAGCGGCAAGCCGCCTCAGGCAGGCACTTGGTCGAACATCCGCATTTCCGTGTCGGATGGCCGATCGACGGCGAGCCTGCGGCCGTTCTCGATCGTGGCGGTCAATGGTGGCTCGACGTCGCCAGCGACCTCATCTGGCAATAGTTCTTCCGGTAATCGGGCGCCGACGATTTCCGGTACGCCACCGACAGCGGCGGTCGTCGGCAGCACGTACAGCTTCCGGCCGACGGCACGGGATCCCGATTCCGATACGCTCACGTTCAACATCACGAACCGACCGGCGTGGGCAACCTTCGACACGACGACGGGTCGCTTGTCCGGTACGCCGAGCCGCTCCCACATCGGCACCTACTCGAACATCGTGATTCGAGTGAGCGACGGTCGTACCACGACGTCGTTGCCGGCGTTTTCCATCACGGTCAGTGACGTCGGGAGCGGCGCGGCGACGGTGACGTGGGTGCCGCCCACGCGCAATCGCGACGGTTCGGCGCTCAACGACCTTGCAGGCTATCGCATCCTGTACGGCACGAGCGCCAATGCGCTCGACCGCTCGGTCATGGTCCGCAATCCCGGCATCTCTTCTTACGTGGTCGACAATCTCGCGCCGGGGACGTACTACTTCGCCGTGCGGGCGGTGAATACCGCCGGTGTCGAAAGCGCGAATTCGAATACCGCGAGCAAGACGATTCGCTGAGCGCTCTTGCAGCGAGACTTCGGCATGCAGATCTGAAATGCGCTGCCGAAGCCTCGCTTGCGATCGCTGTACGTGACGTCGCGCTGGTGCCCGGCAGCGCGGCGGATGCCTATTGCGCGGGTGCTTCCTGAACGGTTAGCGTGAGTCGCAACTTGCGATTGCTGTCCTCACGCTATGCTCAAGGGTAAGACGCTCTTCATCACCGGCGGATCGCGCGGCATCGGGCTTGCGATCGCCAAGCGTGCCGCGCGCGACGGCGCCAATATCGCCATCGCCGCCAAGACGGAGCAGCCTCATCCGAAGCTGCCCGGCACGATTCATACCGCGGCGCGCGAGATCGAGGAGGCAGGCGGCCACGCATTGCCGATTCGGCTCGACATTCGCGACGAGCAGGCCGTAGCAGAAGCGATGAGCCGCTGCGCGGAGCACTTCGGCGGCATCGACATCCTCGTCAACAACGCCAGTGCAATTCACTTGAGCGGCACCGAGCAGACGCCGATGAAGCGCTTCGATCTCATGTTCGACGTGAACGTGCGCGGGACTTTCGTCTGCTCGCAAGCCGCTCTGCCGTATCTCAAGCGCGCGGCCGCCGAAGGGCGCAATCCGCATATTCTGATGCTCTCGCCGCCGCTTAACATGAAGCCGCGTTGGTTTGCGCCGCATCTCGCCTACACCATGGCGAAGTACGGTATGAGCATGTGCGTGCTCGGCCTGGCGCAGGAGCTGCGTCCGTGCGGAATCGGCGTGAATGCGCTCTGGCCGCGCACCATCATCGCGACCGCTGCGCTCAATGTGATTCCGATGGCCGATGTGGCGCGCGGCCGTACGCCCGAGATCGTGGCGGATGCGGCTTACGAGATCCTGACGCGCGATGCGCGCAGCTGTACGGGGAATTTCTTCACGGACGAAGCGGTGCTGCGCGAGGCAGGCGTCGCCGATTTCGACCGTTACGCTGTAACGCCGGGCAATCGCGATCTATTGCCCGATCTGTTCTTGGATTGAGGCATTGCTCGCGGCGCGCCGCCGCCGTATTGCACTGGTCGTTCCGCTCTTCGTTTGACTGGAGGTCGGACCAGTCAGCCCGCCCATGGACGCATCAGGCTTTGCCTGCATGGCGATCGTCTATTGCTTTGTCTAAAGGAGCCGTCTCATGCGGCCCTTGTGGGATCGATCACGCTTTCGCGCGGCTGCGTGAGAGCAAGTCCGCAGAATCGTCGCGCCGCGCTCGATAGATTGGCCCTGTCGCTAAACGCCGGCACATTCCGGCCGATCTCCGAATAGAGACAAGCGGAACCGCTCACGGCGGGGCGACGTTGGAGATTGACCTAGCGGAGTCGATCATGAATACGAGAGAGCAGTGGCGTCGATACTTGCGCGAGATGGTGAACTCACGGCTCGATCCGATGGTGTATGCCGTGCAGTGGGCTCGAGATCCGAGATGCATGCAGGGTGGCGTCGGGCATCGCCGCGTCGGTGCGGCCGCCGATGCGCCCATCTGTCCGCTGTGGTCGAAACGCGCGGCGCCGTAAGCTCGCCGGCGCGCCGCGTTCGCGCGGCGTCCATCACGCAGTCTTAGAAGGCCCCGACCACAATCATCCTGCCGATTGCTTCGCGGCCCTGCCGCCGTGGCGGGGCTCTGGCCAAAAGTCCATAACTGGAGTATTTTCCTAAATAGCTCCAAAACAGGACTGGCCATGCTCCAGGTACCCAACCTCGATCCGCGTGTCGATCCCGATGCCCTCGGGGAGACCGCCCTGACGGCCTTCTTCAACATCACCTCCCGTTGGGGGCTTTCTGCCGAAGAGGAGCGGACCTTGCTCGGCTCTCCGCCGCGTTCGACGTTCTTCAAGTGGAAGAGCGAACGCGCTGCGCGCTTGAGCGCCGATACGCTCGAGCGCATCAGTTACATCATGGGGATCTACAAGGCGCTGCGGATCCTGCTGCCCACAGAAGCGGCAGCGCACGCCTGGATCAAGAAACCGAACAGCGCACCGCCCTTCGGCGGCAAGTCCGCGCTCGAGCGCATGCTGGGCGGTCGAGTCATCGATCTGGCCGACGTGCGTCGCTATCTGGATGCCGAACGCGGATGACGCAGCGGTCCGAGCCACGGCGCGTCACCCTGCGCTGGCAGAAGTCCTATCGCATCGTTGCCGCCAAGCATCCGCCGATCAATGTCTTCGAAGGGATCGTCGGCGCCGATCAGATGGAGCTGGCCTGGTACCTCGAGGGTCTGACGAACGATCGTTTGCGCGACGAGAACGGCAGTGCCCCGCTCGTGCTGCCGGAAGAGCGCGTCACGGGTCCCGGCGCGAGCGTCGTGATGGCTGCCTTCACGCACTTGGGTCGAGCCAGCCGATTCAGCGACGGCTCTTACGGTGTTTATTACGCCGCGCGCTCGCTCGAAACGGCGGTGCGCGAAACCGCCTATCACCGAGGCCGCTTTCTCGCCGCAACGCGTGAGCCGCCGTGCGAGATCGATATGCGCGCTTACGTCGGTCGGCCCGTCAAGCCGTTGCTCGACGTGCGACCGCCGAGATATGCGCACTTGCACGATCCGAACGATTACACCGTCTCGCAGGCTTTTGCGAAGGAACGGTACGCGCGCGGTGAATGGGGACTTGTCTATCGCAGCGTGCGTCACGCAGGCGGCGAATGCATTGCGGCGTTTCGTCCGCAAGCCGTCTCGATTCCGCATCCCGGTCCGGCGCTTGCGTATGTTTGGGACGGCGAGCGGATCGCCAAGGTATACGAGAAGTCCGAGGTGCTGTTCGACCTCACCAAGGGCGGTAAATAGTCAGTCCGTGGGCGCGACGAACTCGGGCGTGAAGATCGGCTCGAGGATGCGTCGACGACTGTCGACGGTGAGGGCATCCCATTCCACTTTGACGAGCGCATGGCGCCGCAAGTCGCGGTCGCTGACATGGCGTACCGCCGTGCTCGGCGGCGGCTCGGGTGCGTTCGAGGTGAGCTTCGTGGTGTCGTCCTGGCGCAGGATGTCGATGACTGCGCCCAGCACATTGCTGTTGGTCGACATTGCGCCATGGTTCGCGCGCGCATACCACGTTCGCGCGCCGTCCCAGCACGCACGTGTCAGCGGCACCGTACCGTCGCCTGCCGGCCGGATCTCGTAGGTGAACATGTCGTCCGTGTTGACGAGCGATGTGATCGTGTCTTGCCCGTACCCGACGACGACATGACAGCGCGCATCGGGTCGCGGCAGGCGTGCTCTGACGCGGCGCGCCTGCGCAAGGAGCTTGGCATCGGGCACCAGGTCCGAAGGCCAGCTCGCCGCATCGAACAGATCGATCTCGCCCGACTCGGCCGAAGGCAGGAGCTGATACAGGCCCGGCAGCGTCAGGAACACTTTGCGGGCGAGCTCTTCCGCGCTGTGCGTGCGATCGAGCGCTGCGATCTTGCGCACCGTCGGATACACGGCGCGCAGCGCCTGCACCGGCGCAAAGGAGCCTTCGTTCGGCGCGCCGATCTGCACGAGCTTCTTGATGCGCTTGGCGGTGTCGAAGCGTAGCGCCGCGCGCGCGATCATCGCGCCCATGCTGTGCGCCACGATCATCGTATGACGCGCGTCGCTGCGCTCGATGGCGCGCATGAGCGAGCGCGCATTGCGCTCCAAGTCGGCGCGCCAATCGAACGCGTGCAGCACGGGTCTGAAGCCGCACACCTCGAGCATCAGCTTCATCTTGAGATAGCCGGGCAGCATCACGCCGATCGGGCGCAACGCACGCGAGCCGGGCAGCGCGAGCTGCATGAGCTGCCCGGCGGCGATCGCATGCGGATGCAGCCAATACAGATCGAGCGTGCGCCCGCGTTTCATTGCAAGACGCGAGCCCATGATGCCCGGCAGGATGAACACGAGCGGGCCGCGCTTGTTCTTGCGGATCGCGGCGAGCTTGGCGAGCTGCGAGAGCTCGCGATATTCCTCCTCGCCGAAGTGAGCGATCAGCAGCTGCGCGTGCGCGCCGGATTGCAGCAGCGCGAGCACCTGATCGTCATGCAGGTGCGCGGGCGTGATCGGCGGCGCGGCAGGGGTGGTCATCGCTCAGTGATGCGTGTGATCGACGTGGTCGCCGTGCGCATGATCGTCGTAGCCGTGATCACTGTGATCGGAGTGATCGCCGTGATCCGCATGATCGTGCGGCGCAGCCGCGACCGTGACTTCGACCGCGATCGTGCCGGCGTTCGCGAAGGACAGCTCGAGCGGGAAGGTCTGTCCGGGCGCGAAGGGCTCGACGAGATCGATCGCCATGAGATGTTTGCCGCCGGGCGCGAAGCTCACCGTCTCGTGTGCCTGCAAGTCGACCCCTTCGAGGGGGCGCATTCTCGCGATGCCGTCTTCGAAGGTCGTCTCGTGGATCTCGATGCTGCGCGCGATCGAAGAGCTCGCGCCAAGGAGACGATCGGCGCTGTGCGCGCGCAGCTCCACATAGATCGCGCCCACCGACGCGCCGGGCGGCGTGGGTTGCGCCCAGGCGTTGACGACTTCGACAGGCTCGGACGGGGATCGCGCGCAGCCAGCCAAGGACAGCCACAGGCACGCGAGCGCAAGGCGCCGTATCACTTCTTCATCTCCTTCATCGTGGTTTCGATTACATCGCAGATTGCAGTCAGCGCTTGAATGCGCGCGCTGCTCTTGCGCCAGACGGCGCCGACCGTACGCGACGGCACCGGCCGCGCGAAATGCTTGACCGCAAGCCCTTGGCCCGTGCCGAACGGACCGCGCGTGGCAAGCTCGGGCAACAGCGTGACGCCCAGTCCAGCGGCGACCATCTGGCGCAGCGTCTCCAGGCTCGTTGCGCGATAGTCCTCGCTCTCCTTGGCATCGATGCGTCCGCATACCTCGAGCGCTTGATCGCGCAGGCAGTGGCCGTCTTCGAGCAGCAGCAGCGTCTCGCCGCTCAAGTCGTCGACTTTGACGTGCGATTTCTTCGCGAGCTCGCTGTTGGTCGGCACCGCCAAGGTGAACGGCTCTTCGTAGAGCTCACGCGCTTCGAGTCCGTCCAGCGGCACCGGCAAGGCGAGAATGCCGAGCTCGATTTCGCCGGAGCGCAGCCGCTCGAGCAGCGGTTGCGTCTGATACTCGTAGAGCATCAGCTTGAGCCGCGGCAGCTGTTTGCGCAAACGGCGCATGACGAGCGGCAACAGATACGGGCCGATCGTCGGAATGAGCGCAACCTTCATCTTGCCGGACAGCGGATCGTGTTCGTTGCGGGCGAGCGCGACGATCTGATCGCTGTCCTCCAGCATGCGCCGCGCGAGCGGCAGGATCTTCGTGCCGATATCGGTGAGCACGACCCGCCGCGGCTGGCGTTCGATGAGCTGCACGCCGAGATAGCTTTCCAGCTTCTTGATCTGCGCCGACAGCGTCGGTTGGCTGACGAAGCAGCGCTCCGCCGCCCTGCCGAAATGGCCGATCTCGGCGAGCGCAACGAAATAACGAAGATCGCGAAGGTTCATGTGCGGCAGCCAATGACGTAATGGGCGCGATCAGACGCGGCGCTTCATAGATCCAGTCTATCAATACCGGGTCGTTCAATCACGTGGCTGATGATCGGCATCGACCGTCGGCCGCGGACGACGCGACGCAGAGGCGACGGCTTCCATCCCTTCGTCGCTTCACATATAAACTGGTCCCATGTCCCGTCCGACGAGATTGTCCGCCGGTGTGGTGGTCGTGCGTGAGACCGCAGAAGGGTGGCGCTACCTCCTGCTGCGCGCATTCACGCATTGGGATTTTCCCAAGGGCATGGTCGAGGCCGGCGAGGAGCCGCTCGCGGCGGCGATCCGCGAAGTCAAGGAGGAAACATTGATCGCGGATCTCGACTTCGCCTGGGGCGAGGACTTCATCGAAACCCCTCCGTACAGCCGCGGCAAGGTGGCGCGCTATTACCTCGCGAAGACCGCGACGATTGCCGTGTCGTTGCCCGTCATCGAAGAGCTCGGGCGTCCCGAGCACAATGAATATCGATGGGTCGATGAGGCGGGCGCGCTCAAGCTCGTATCGGCACGCGTCGAACCGATCGTGCGCTGGGCGGCCGCGCGTCTTGGCTGACGTGAATCATGCGCGCGTCGTCTCCTTGCTAGCGGTCGCCTGACATGTGCGGCCGCTACGTCTCACCGGATCAGGCAGCGCTCGAGCGCGAGTACTCGATCGATCGCGCCAATTCCCACATCGGTTTGTCGGACGCGCTAGAGCGCGCCTACGAAGCAAGCTACAACGTGGCGCCGACCGATCTCGTGCCGGTCGTGCGTGCGATTCGTCAGCGTGACGGCGAGCGCGAGGCTGTGTTGATGCGCTGGGGGCTCGTGCCGTTCTGGGCGAAAGGCCAGCCGCCGCGCTTTCCGACGATCAACGCCACCATCGAAAAGCTCGACACGGCTGCCGCGTGGAAGGGCGCGTGGGCGCGCGGTCAGCGATGCATCGTGCCGTGCGTGGGCTTCTACGAGTGGCAACTGCGGCCCAACGGCCGGCGCAAACAGCCTTATTTCATCAAGCCGGTCGAGGGCGAGACGTTTGCGCTCGCAGGGATTTGGGATCGTTCTTTTTCGCCTGAAGGCGAGATCGTCTCCTGCGCCATCATCACGATGCCGGCCAACGATCTGATGGCCGAGATTCACAATCATTCGGGCGGCCAGCTCCTGCCGCGCGAGCAGCGTCGGATGCCGGCGATTCTCGCCAAGGATCAAATCGATGCGTGGCTCGCCGGCACGGTGGAGCAGGCGCGCAGCGCGCTCAAGGAGTATCCGAGCGAGCTCATGCGCGCCTGGCCCGTCTCGGAACGCGTCAATAGCCCGCGCAACGACTCACCGGATCTGATCGAGCCGGTCGAAATCGATTCGTAGCAATTCAAGTACTTACGAGCGGCCTCTTGCGCGCCGTCGGTGGCCTGTATAAAAAAACAGGCCTTCGAGGCCGCTCGGAGCTTTGTCGCGCTGCGCCACGTCCGTGCCCGGCGCGTCTTCAGTCCCATATCGAACGAGGCCGATCATGTTCGTGACGCCATTGACGCTCATCGATCGCACGATCGAATGCTTGGAATCGCTCACCGTAGTGCTCGCAGACGAAGTGGACGAACGCGTGCTCGGCGAGCTCAAACCGGAAGGCAAGCTCTGCAAGGAGACGCTGCTCACCATCAGCGTGCTGCTGCCGAAGCTCAAGGCGGTGCGGCGCACGCCCGTTGCCATGACAACGGGCTATCGCAGCGCCTGCCCGAGCTGCGAAGAGTAGCTCGTTTGCAGCTGGCTGAGGCCGATCCGTTTTGCGCGATCCATGCCGTCGAAAAAGCCCGCGCGTGCAGGGACGCTGGGATTTCTCGGGGAATGCGGCATGCCCGTCTACATCGTATGCGGCAATTGCGGGCGGTTTACGATCGCGCGGCTCGAGGAGATTGCGCAGCGCGCCGGTTGGCGGGCCATGGCGGTGGATGTCGGCAAGCGTTTGAGATGCAGCGAATGCGGGCATCGCGGCGCGCGGTTCACTACGGAGCGTCCGCAGGTCGGCCGCGCCGTATGTCCGCGCTGCTTGCGGCCGTTCGGGGAGGGAAGGAAGCGCACTTTCGATCGCTAGACGAGCGGTGCGACGATGCGCTTGGGCGCGTCGCGATAGGAGCATGCTTTTGTTATCGTAATTGCATGCAGGCCATCAGCTTCAGAGCCGTCTTGCTTGCGACGCTTGCCGTCATCGGCGTCGATATCCTGGCGGGAATGATCTTGTTCGGCATTTATGCGCCGGATGTGAACGCGCACATGACGAACGAAGAGCTGCAACGTGTGATCGAGCGGCTGATGGAGAACCGCGAGTACGTGCTCGTTTCCTTCGTCCTTGGCACCGCCTCGACGGTGCTCGGCGGATACCTGGCGGCGCGACTTGCGCGCACCGTGCCGTACTTCAATGCGCTTGCATTCGGCATTCTCGGCGTGGCGCTGGGATTCGCCACATCGGCGGACTTGCCGACGTGGTATCGGGTGCTCGGGATCGGCGCGACGATTCCGGCGGCGCTCTTCGGTGCGCAGATCGCCAAACGCCAGATGCTCGCGCGCGGCAACTGACCGACCGTCACGAATTAGCGGTCTTTCTGAGCTTGGCTCGCCGTCCGGTTCCACTTGCCCTTCCTTCTGGCGTCGTATACATTCAGCGCCCATGCTCAAGCTGATTAAACGCATCAAGAAAACGAAGAAGCTCCTCGCGGGGCCGCTTCCGTCTGAGCGCGTTTAATCGCAAGCAACACGACCAGATCGCTAGGCCCCGCCGGTTCTCGACGGGGCCTTTTTCATGGGCGCCTGTCTGCCGGCCTCGACGAATAGAGGAAAGCAGAGATGAGTTCAGCAGTCAGCGCGGTCCGTTCCCCTTCCGGCGAAGCTTCGCGTAGCGAGCGGCGTCCGAATCTCAAGAACCCGGTCGTGGCCGTCGTCGGCGCGACGGGCGCCGTCGGCGTCGAAATCGTGCAGTGCCTGGAGAAGCGCCGCTTCCCGCTGTCCTCGCTCCGGCTGTTCGCCTCGGCCCGTTCGGCGGGCCAGCGCATGACCTATGCCGGCCAGTCGCTCGTCGTCGAAGAGCTGCGCGAGGAGGCCCTGAACGGCATCGACATCGCGCTCTTTTCCGCCGGCGGTTCGATCTCTCGGCGTTTCGCGCCTCTTCTGGCGCAGGCGGGCACGATCGTCGTCGACAATTCCTCGGCGTTCCGCATGGAGCCCGACGTGCCGCTCGTCGTGCCGGAGATCAATGCCGATGCGATCGCCGGGCATCGCGGCATCATCGCCAATCCGAATTGCGCGGCCATTCTGACGATCACGCCGCTCTGGCCGGTGCACAAGGTCAACCGCATCGAGCGCCTGATCATCTCCACTTATCAAGCCGCCTCCGGCGCCGGCGCCGCTGCGATGGAGGAGCTGCGCCAGTCGACCAGAGCGTATCTCGCCGGTGAGCACTACGAGCCGAAGGTGCTGCCGCATCCGTACGCGTTCAACGTGTTCAGCCACAACACGCGTATCGATCCGCAGACCGGCTACAACGAAGAAGAAACGAAGGTGATCCAGGAGGCGCGCAAGATCTTCAACGAGCCGTCGCTGCGCGTCTCCGCGACCTGCGTGCGCGTGCCGGTGCTGCGGGCGCATTGCATCTCGGCGACGTTCGACTGCGAGCGGCCGATCACGCCCGAAGAAGTGCGCGAGATCATCGCGAAGGCGCCCGGCGTCAAGCTCGTCGATGACGTGGAGCGGAACTACTTCCCGATGCCCAAGGATGCTTCCGGTCAAGACGACCTACTCGTCGGCCGCATTCGTCGCGACCTGAGCGATCCGAGCGGCCGCTCGATCTCGCTGTTCATCGCCGGCGATCAGCTCCTCAAGGGTGCTGCGCTGAACGCGGTGCAGATCGCCGAAAGGTTGCTCGAGAAGTAATTGCAGAGGGCGTCCGGTACGACGCGTTCGTGCCGGATGCCCCGCGGGCGTCGCGGCGGCACGGCCGTCGCGCACGCAACGGATCGCGTCTTACTTGCGCCGACCCGGACGCGACTTCGGCTGCATTGCCTGCTTGATCGAGGCGAGCTGATGTTTGGCGGCTTCGCAAGCGGCTTCGGGCGATGAAAAGCCGCTCATGCGGCCAAACAAATCGGGAATGGGCAACGGGCGATACGTGCTGAGCTCGTACCCGAAACCTTCCTTCTCCGCAAAAATCCGAGCGTAGCCGTGCTCGTTATCGAAAAGGTCGATCAGCATCCGCATACGGCTGGCTGTTCGGCTCGCTCGTTCTTATATGTTAGAAGCATTTTACAGAATCCGACGGCCGCCGAAGTGAGAGATTCGTCACATCGGATGCGGGCGCCGCGTAGTGTACGCGCTCCTCGATTTCGAGGCACCTAGCGCAGGTGGCACGTTCTCGGTCTATGACGCCCACGCCGCCCCGGTCGCTGCTCACGGCGGCAGTACGGGCTCGCCGCGGGCCTTGAGCTGCTCCCATTCCGTGTCGTTCGGGAACGCCTCGACGCTGTAGCGCGGCGGATCCTCCGGCAGCTCCGTCATGTAATGGCGCAGATCGCGACCGCTTCGTCCCACGGGACGGAGATCGTTTCGTACTCGTCCTGACCGAGACGCTTGTTGAAGACCAGGAACTCGGCTTGCGGCAGCCATGTCGGGACGCCTTCCAGCCAACCGGTCCAAGTGTGCATCAGGTCCGGATCCTTCTTGTCCTGCACCAGCTCGACGACGCCGACGTAGACGTTGATCCCGTTGCGCTGGCAGTAGTCCTGCAATGCCTGCTGTTGGGCGCGGGAGATACGTGTGGTGTCGAGTGCCTTGAGGGAGCGCAGTCGGCTGCCGTAGATGCCGGTCGGCGTGTACGACTCGAACTTATCGCCATTGCGCATGACGACGACGGGCTCATCGGCCACGGCCTGTTCTGATAGGAGTAGGCCGCCTGCGTGAGCATCGTTGCGACGCCGTTCGGCTCGTCGGTACCCGTTGCCAGCACGATCCCCCGGTTGCTTGCGATGAAGACCGGCATACCTTTGACCGGACACGAGCTCACCACATCGTCTCGCAGCAGCATCGCCTCTTCGTAGTGCATGGGCGATTCGAGATAGAACACGCTGGGAACGAGCTCGCGCCAGCGCGGCGCCGGCAGCGCCCGCAGGTTGTCCATGGCTTGCTCGAGCGCCTGTTCCACCGAGACGCCCCACGACTGAATCTCATCGTGACCGATCGGCAGCGCGGCGGACGGCGAGTCGTAGGCAATGCGCAGGATCAGGCTTTCACACCAGGGCAGCTCGATGCGAGGCGGCAGCCGTGCGCCATCTTTCCCGCGATGAGCGATCTCGAGCGGCATCATGTCCCAGCGGCCGCGTATCATCGGATAGATCGCATTGCACGCCTCTGTCCAGCTCCGCGGCGGTCCTTGCTCGGAGCTGACCATGAGGCCGACGTATTTGTTCATCAACGCCTGACGGCTATCGGGCGCGGCGCTCGAATACTCCAAGAACAAGTTGTGCAACAGAACGCGGCCTCGGTCGTTCGGTGCGCGCAGCTCTTTGAGCTCGGGCACATAGCGCCAGCCGCGTTGGCCGGCACGTGCCGCCGCCTTGATGAGATCGCGAGCAAAGGTGTCGATTGTGATGCGGCCGAGAAGTCTGTCGAGCAAGGACATGCGTAAAGGCCTCGTAAGTTGCGAATTATTCGCAGCGTAACGAGGCGAGAAGTGCGGCTACGCGCGAATTTCCGGCTGAACGGCCAGTTATTCGCTGAGCGCTCGTGCGGCTGAACCGAGCGAGGGAGCGGCCCGGACGGCGACTATTCCGCTAGACCGCGAAAATGCGGCGGAACGTCAGATTCACCCGCGGTCCGCAAGGCCGGCGTTCTTTCGCGATACCGTGCTTCCAATGGTGCTGAGTTGCGCCGCGCATGATCAGCAGGCTTCCCGATGCGAGCCGCAGGCGGACCGGCGCCAGCTCCTTGCGACGGCGATGCCGGAATGTGAGCTCGCGCTCGGCGCCGAAGCTGAGCGATGCGATCGTCGGATTGCGTCCGAGCTCGCGCTCATCATCGCTGTGCATGCCCATGCTGTCGCGTTCGTTGCGGTAGTAGTTGAGGAGCACGCTGTTGAAACGCTCGCCCGCGAGCGTTTCAACCGTCTGCTTGAGCTCGGCGAGCAACTTCGTCCAAGGCAATGGCGTAAGCGTCAATCCGGAATACGTGTAGACGCTGCCCGGATCGCCAAACCACGCCGACAGTCGCGGCTGCAGCAGCGGTTTGCCCCAGAGCACGATGTGATCCTGGCGCCAGGGAATGTCCTCGATGAGCCTGTCGAGAATGATGGCCGGCTCGGCGGGCACGGAGATCGCTTCGTAATAGAGCACCTCGGCATCGGGCATCGGTACGAGCTGCGGCAACGGTGTATGCCTGCCGAGCGCATCGTGCGCGCATGTCGAGTCTTTCGCCTTGCATCGATCGTCTTGCTCGCTCACCGTGGTCTCGTCGTCCAAGCCTCGTGTGTCGCCGGATTGTACGCGAGAGAAATTCGGGCGCTGGTCGACGCAACGGCCTCAACGCATGAATCGCGAGCGCAGTCGATAGGTATTACACGGCGCCCGCATGGCTGTTTGCGCGAACAAGGCTGCAAAATCTGCGCGTTGACGCTTGCACAGTGCATCCATAGCCTACAGAAATCTGTTTGGCGTCCTTTCCTCCACGGATGCGATGGCGCAGCTCTTTCGCCAATTTCTGCTCTTCGCGAGCGTCGGCGCCATCGGCACGGCTGCGCACTACGTCGTGCTGATCGCATTGGTGGAAAGCCGCTTGCAGCTCGCGCCGCCGATGGCTTCGGGCGCGGGATTCGCGGTCGGCGCCTTCATCAATTACCTGCTCAACTACCGCTTCACCTTCGCGAGCGAGCTGTCGCACGCGCGCACGGCGCCGCGTTTCGCAACCATTGCGGTACTCGGCGCGGTGCTCAATACGCTCATCATGGCTGCGGGCACGGCGCTCTTGCCCGTGCACTATCTCGTCTGTCAGATCATCGCGACCGCGTGCGTGCTCGTATTCGGTTATCTCTCGAATCGGTTCTGGACGTTTGCGGTCACGCGTTCGACGGGTTCGCTGCCATGAGGCCGAATGCGCACGAACAGATGCTGTCGGTCGTGGTGCCGGTCTTCAACGAGGCAGAGGGAATTGCGGCGTTTCATGCGCGCCTCGCGGCGGTGCTCGATAGCCTGGATCTCGACAGCGAAGTAATCTACGTCAACGACGGCAGCCGCGATGCGACGCTGGCGCGCTTGCTCGAGCTGCGCGAGCGCGATGCGCGCATTGCCATCATCGATCTCAGTCGCAACTTCGGCAAAGAGCTCGCGATGACGGCCGGTATCGACCAAGCGCGCGGCGATGCCGTCGTGGTCATCGACGCCGATCTACAGGATCCGCCGGAGCTGATCCCCGCGTTCGTGCGCGAGTGGCGCACGGGTTACGACGTCGTGTACGGCAAGCGCATCAGTCGAGCCGGCGAGACGCCGCTCAAGAAGCTCACGGCGCACCTCTTCTATCGCGTGTTTCAGCACGCGAGCCGGGTGCGTATCCCGGTCGACACGGGCGATTTCCGACTGCTGAGCCGCCGTGCGGTGGAGGCGCTCAAGCGCCTGCGCGAGCAGCATCGATTCATGAAGGGGTTGTTCGCCTGGATCGGCTACAAGAGCAAGGCGGTCGAGTACGAGCGCGATCCGCGCTTGGCGGGCAAGTCCAGCTTCAATTACTGGAAGCTCTGGAACTTCGCACTCGAAGGATTCACTTCGTTCACGACGGCGCCGTTGAAATGCGCAACGTATCTCGGGCTGCTGATTGCGTTCGGCGCGTTCGTCTACGGGCTCGTGATCATTTACGACACGTTACGGTACGGCAATCCGGTCGCCGGCTATCCCTCGTTGATGGTCGTCATGCTGTTCCTCGGCGGCGTGCAGCTCATGAGCCTGGGAGTGATCGGCGAGTACTTGGGCCGAATGTTCGATGAGGCCAAGCAACGGCCGCTCTATCTGGTACAGGACTTCTATCCTGCCGACGCCGCGGCCGGCGCGGCGCGCGCTGAGGGCGGCGAGCCGGCGCTCGCGCGCGGAGACGAGACGCTCGGTCGCTGGCCCCACCGCACGGCTGTATGAGTCGCTCGCTCCGCTCGCCCCCCCAGGGCCGTTGACATTGCGATCGCGAGCCGTCAGGGTATGCCCCCCTCTTGGGCGGGCGACCGACCGGAAAAAATCTCGGCGACAGTGCAACAAGATTCCGCCCGATAGAGTCCAAAGGGGCGTGCAGTAGCTGCTGTCCTTCCGCGATATCAGCGTCGAGATCGGTCAAGGCAGGAAAAGATAAGAGAAGACCTTGCTGCTCGGCTCTCCTCGCGAGGCCGCCAACAGGCGTCGTACACCGCGTTTCTCCCGGTATACCGCCTGACGGGTCGGGTGGACGGAGTCGTCGCTCGTTCAACAGGGCTGCGCACGGCTGACGAACGCATATTAATCATGAGAAAGTGCGCTCATGATCAAGCTGACGAACATACATAAGTACTACCGCTCGGGCGAACAGCCGTTGCATGTGCTCAAGGGCATCGACCTGCACATCCGCGAAGGCGAGCTTGTGTCCATCATGGGCTCGTCGGGCTCGGGCAAGTCGACGCTGCTCAACATCCTCGGGTTGCTCGATACGTACGACGAAGGCACCTATATGCTCGCCGGGCGGCTCGTGAAGAACCTGCGGGAGTCCGAGGCAGCCCAGTTGCGCAATCGCCTGCTCGGCTTCGTGTTCCAGTCGTTCAACCTGCTGCCGTTCAAGAATGCGATCGAGAACGTGGCGCTGCCGCTCTATTACCAGGGCGTGAGCCGCAAAGAGCGCAACTATCGCGCCGAACAGTACCTCGACATGGTCGGACTCTCCGAGCGCAAGCGCTTCATGCCCAATCAGCTCTCGGGCGGACAGAAGCAGCGCGTCGCCATCGCGCGCGCGCTCGTCTGCAATCCGAAGGTGATTCTCGCGGACGAGCCGACCGGCGCGCTCGACAGCCGCAACACGGAAGAGATCATGGCGCTCTTCAAGGAGATCCATCGGCGCGGCAACACGATCGTCATCGTGACGCACGAGAAGGACGTTGCCGATCAGACGGAGCGGCAGATTCACCTGAAGGACGGGCGTGTGACCACGGAGTACGTTCACGTGCAACCCGAAGCGGTGGCTGGCTAGTCCAAACCTCGAGCCGCAGGCTCTGACAGATCGCGCATGTTCGACGGCCTCCAAGAAATCCTCTACACGCTGCGGCAGAACAAGCTGCGCACGCTGCTGACCGCGTTCGGCGTGTTCTGGGGCATTTTCATGTTGATCCTGCTGCTCGGTTTCGGCCGCGGCATGCACAACGGCGTGATGAGCGACTTCGGCTCCGACGTGCTCGACTTCATCATGATCTGGGGCGGCGATACGAGCATCGCGTATCGCGGGCGCGGTTTGGCTCGCAAGATCCAGCTCGAGCAGGAGGACATCGAAGCGATCAAGACGCAGATCCCGGGCGTGCGCTTCATCTCCGGCGAGTCGCAGACCTCGGGCGGCACGGTCACGTTCGGCGACAAGCACAGCAACGCCAGCATCCACGGCATTCCCGACGAGTACTTCCGGATCAAGGAGGATGTGCCGTTCAACTTCGGGCGCAAGCCCAATCCGCTGGATGAAGATGAGATCCGCAAGGTCGCGGTCATCGGGACTTTGGTGGCCGAGCGGCTGTTCCCGCCCGGCGTCAACCCAGTCGGTCAGGAAATCCGTATCGGCGATGTCGTCGTGAAGGTCACGGGCGTCTTCTACGACAAGGGCAACAACGGCCGCAATTCCGAGCGGGTGTTCATCCCGATCAGCACGCATCGCAAGCTTTACGGCAAGTCCGATCGCGTGGACACGATCTGGCTCAGGCCGAAGCCGGGCGTCGATTCCTTCGAGCTCGAGAAGAAGGTCGTCGACCTGCTCAAGCGTCGTCACGACGTTGCGCCTGAGGACGTGCGCGGCATTCGTTCCTTCAACATGGCGGAGCCGGCGACGCGCATCAATGCCTTGTTCATCGGCATCAACATGTTCATGTGGTTCGTCGGTCTCGGCACGTTGACGGCCGGCATCGTCGGCATCAGCAACATCATGATCATCACGGTCAAGGAGCGCACGCGCGAGATCGGTGTGCGCAAAGCGCTCGGCGCAACGCCGTTCTCGATCGTGAGCACGCTCCTGCTCGAATCGGTGCTGGTGACGACCGTGGCCGGTTACATGGGGCTCGTGATCGGCGTCGGGCTGCTCGAGCTGGTGTCGTTCGCGATTCGCAGCAGCGGCGCACAGATGCCGTACTTCATGAACCCGGAGGTCGATTTCGGCATCGCGATCACCGCGCTCGTCCTGTTGATCGTCGTGGGCATTCTCGCCGGGCTCGCGCCCGCGATGCGTGCGGCCAAGATCACGCCGATCGAAGCCATGCGAGCGGACTGACATGTTCTTCGACCTCGAAAAGTGGCAAGAGATCTTCCGCACGCTCGGCCGTCACAAGCTGCGGACGACGTTGACGGCGCTCGGCGTGTTCTGGGGCATCTTCATGCTCACGGTGCTGATGGGCTCCGGGAAAGGCTTCGAGAATGGCGTCAAGCGCAGCTTCCCGCGCGTGCAGAATGCCATCTTCATCTGGCCGCAGGGCGCCACGCAGTTGCCGTACGAAGGCATGCCGGTGGGGCGCCGTATCACGTTCCGTCCGGCGGATCTCGACGCGATCGCCAAGAACGTCAGCACCGTCGGCATGGTCAAGGGCCAGAACTCCGTCGGCGTCTGGAGCGGCAGCCCGCCGTACACCGTTTACAAGACGAAGAACGGTGCATTCAGCGTGCAGGGTGCCTTCCAAGGTACCGAAGACGTTTTCTCGATTCGCATCATCGAGGGCCGTCCGATCAACGCGATCGACGAAGAGCAGCGCCGCAAAGTTGCCGTGATCGGCCAGCGCGTCAAGCAGCAGCTCTTCGAACAAGGCGAGGAAGCGATCGGCAGCAATATCGAGATCAACGGCATCAGCTTCACCGTCGTGGGCGTATTCAAGTCCCTGCAGCAAGGCAACGAGCAGCAGGAAGAGGAACGGATCTACCTACCGAACGACACGCTGCGTCACTCGTTCAATCAGGTGGGGTGGGTTGGCAGCCTCGTAGTGGTGCCGAAGCCCGGCGTACACGCGAGTGTCGCCGAGCAAGACGTCAAGCGCTTCCTCGCGCAGCGCTACAAAGTTCATCCCGACGATCGCGGCGTGTTCGGCAGCTTCAACATGCAGCAAGAGTTCGACAAGGTGGAAGGCCTCTTTGTCGGCGTCAAGATGTTCAGCTGGATCGTCGCGATCGGCACGATCTTCGCGGGCGCGGTCGGCGTCGGCAACATCATGCTCATCGTCGTGAAGGAACGTACCCGCGAGATCGGCTTGCGCAAGGCCTTGGGCGCCACGCCGCTGTCGATCATCGGAATGATCATGCAGGAGGCGCTGTTCCTGACGGCGGTGGCAGGCTACGCGGGTCTCGTCGCCGGGACATTGCTGATCGAGGGCATTGCGCGTGCCCTCGAAGCGGGCGGCGGCAGCACCAACTTCTTTGCCAATCCGGAAGTGGACTTCCGTACGGCGCTCGCTGCCCTTGGGGTGCTCATGATCGCGGGCGTGATTGCCTCGTTGCTGCCGGCTGCCAAGGCAGCGGCAGTCAACCCGATCGTCGCATTGCAGGACGAATGAGCGGCGGGTGCGCTCGTTCGCGTAACAAACGGCTTACTGCTGTCCGAAAAAGAAAGACATGAAACAAGTCGTCAAGTGGATCGTGCTCGGTGTCGTCGCCGTCATCTTCGTCGGCACGCTCGTCTATCTCTACAACAAGTCGAACCAGCCGCCCGTCGTGTACGAAACCGACACGCCGACGCGGATGACCATCATCAAGAAAACGGTTGCGGTCGGTAAGGTCATTCCGCGGCGCGAGATCGAGGTGAAGTCGCAGGTCTCCGGCGTCGTGGAGAAGCTGTTCGTCGAGCCGGGCCAGGTCGTCAAGCGCGGCGACATCATCGCGCGCATCGCCTTGCGCCCGAACATGATCAATGTCGCAAACGCGGAAGCGCAGCTGCTGTCCGCCAAGATCAGCTTGCAGAGTCAGGCCACCGAGCTCGAGCGCTACAAGAAGCTGCGCTCGCTCAACTTGATCTCCGAATCCGAGTACAACCAGTTCGTCACCAACTACGAGCTGCAGAAGGAATCGGTGGCCTCGGCCGAGAACGCCTTGCTGCTGCTCAAGACGGGCGCGACCAAGGACTCGGACAAGGTCTCGAACCTGATTCCGGCGACGATCGACGGCATGATCCTCGACCTGCCGAACAAGGAAGGCGCGTTCATCGTCGAGACGAGCACGTTCCAGTCCGGCACGACCGTGGCGCTGATGGCTGACATGAACGACATGATCTTCGAAGGGCTCGTCGATGAATCCGAAGTCGGCAAGCTCAAGGAGGGCATGGAGCTCGTGCTCGACGTCGGCGCGCTCGAAGGCAAGCCGTTCTCGGCGACGCTCGAATACATCGCGCCGAAGGGCGTCACCGACCAGGGCGCCATCAAGTTCACGATTCGTGCCGCCGTGCAGCTGCAGGACGAGCTCTTCCTGCGCTCGAACTACAGCGCCAATGCCGACATCGTGCTCGACAAGCGCGAAGACGTTCTTGCGATCAACGAGGGCAACCTGATCATCGAGAACGGGCGCACGTTCGTCGAGGTCGAAACCGCGCCGCAGCGCTTCGAGCGCCGCGAGATCAAGACGGGGTTGTCCGACGGGATTCACATCGAAGTCGTCTCCGGCTTGAGCGAAGGCGAGCGGATCAAGAAGCGCGTCTAACCTTCGTTACGGCAAGCCGCATGTCGCGGCGTGCGGCTTGCCTTTTGCCTGTCTGATCGTCTTTTCTCTCTTTCGCCGCGATTCTGCCTCGGTCCCGCCCGATCGCCTCGTCTGGATGACGCCGGCACTTTTCTGTTAGTTATTGACGCTGCTTCGGCAGGTATCGTGCCGCGACGCGCCGGCATGCGCCTGCGGACGCAGGACAGGGAGACTCGGAGGCGGCCCGATGAAGAAGCTCGATCATCGCAAGACGCTCAAGCACCTCTACAGCGCGTCGGCCAAGACGATCGCGGAAGTGGACGTGCCGCCGTTGCGATTCCTCATGATCGACGGGCAGGGCGACCCCAATACCTCGCAGGACTATGCTGCTGCAGTCGAAGCGCTCTTTTCCGTGTCGTACACGGCGAAGTTCATGCTCAAGAAGGGCCCCAGCCAGCTCGATTACGCCGTCATGCCGCTCGAGGGCTTGTGGTGGGCGGACGACCCGAGCGTGTTCGTCGAAAATCGCCGCGAGAGCTGGCGTTGGACCATGATGATCATGCAGCCCGATGTGGTTGCGGACGAGCTAATCGCTGAAGCGATCGCTGTGGTGAAGCGCAAGAAGGCCTTGGTCGCTCTCGACAAGCTGCGCCTCGAAACGTTCGCGGAAGGGCGTGCCGCCCAAGTGCTGCATGTCGGTCCGTTTTCCGAAGAAGGTCCGACGATCGAGCGCCTGCATGCGTTCATTCGCTCGAAGGGTGCGCTCGCAGGGAAGCACCATGAAATCTACCTGACGGATATTCGGCGCGCCGATCCCAAGAAATGGAAGACGATCATTCGTCAGCCGATGCGCTGATCCGGCGAGGGAAGCAAGGTCATGGTGGTGTACGAAGCCAGCAGTCGCGCCGAAGTATCGCAAGAGCGCGTGTGGCAGGTGCTTGCAGCCGTTGAGTCCTGGCCGGCATGGCTGCCGACCGTGCAGCGCGTGGAGCCGCTCGACGGTCTTCCCATCGCGCTCGGCAAGCGGTTTCGCATCCACCAGCCGAAGCTCAAAGCGACGATCTGGACAGTCTGCGAGCTGGCGCCGCCGGCCCGCTTCGCTTGGCGCGCGAGCTCGTTCGGGGTGTCGTACTTTGCCGATCATGTGCTCGAACGCCTCGATGAGAGGGCGACTCACATCCGTTTGCGCTTCGAGATCCACGGTTGGCTCGCTCGTCCGCTCGCTGCTGCGTACGGACAACTCGTGCGCGCCTACTTGGAGCAGGAAGCGCAAGCCTTGCAGCGCACGGCCGACGGCTGCCTCAGCTGAGAGACGATGGGCGCATTTTTCTCGCGGCATTAGCGCCCTTCATCGCCGGCGCGCGTTGCAATACGCGTGCAGATGCGTCCTTCGACTTGAACTCGCGTCGCGTGGCCCTACGATTCTGATCCTTCCCCAGCAGCCTCGGCTCGTTGAACCGAGCCATCCGTTCGAGAGCTCGTGCGTGAGCGCTTGCACGACGCTCGCTGTTCCTTTGTCTTTGCGAATTTCAGCGATCCACGCCTTTCATGAACGTCTTTGCGAATCGAACATCCGTCCGCGCCGACAACAGCTCGTCGGCGAGCCCGCCCGCTGCGGATGCACAACCAGACCGTCGCACGACGCGCACTGCGCGCAGAACGTCCGGCGGCACGATACGCGTGCTCGAGCCAGCGCGTTCGCGCCGTCACGCGCATTGCCTCGATCCTGCGCGCCCGGCAGTCGACGCACGCACACGCTTGGCGCGGGACACGCGGCTCGTCGTACGCGGCCTGCTCCGCGGTGTGCTGTTCATGCTTGCGGTGAGTCTGCCGGTTGGAATTCTGCTGCTCGACATCAAAGGGCTCGGCAATGCCGTCGGCGAAATCTCCGCCACCGAGCTGACCCAGCTCGCCTGCCTTGCAGCGATTGCGGCGAGCTTCGGATGGCTTGCGCGAGTCAGCGAGCCGGACCGTCGATTCGCCGTGCTGGCGGCCGGTTTTTTTGCGTGCATGCTGATCCGAGAGCTGGATGCCTTGCTCGACTTGGTGGCCGACGGCCTATGGCAAGCGCTCGTCGCGACCGTGGCAGCGGCCTGTGTGGCGTATGCGGCTATGGATTGGCGTCAAGCGCTCCATGGGATGGCACGCCTCATGGCATCGCGTGCCGCGCTCGTGATGAGCCTCGGATTGGCGCTGCTTCTTGCTTACTCGCGCCTGCTCGGCATGGGTCATCTTTGGCGCGGAGTGCTGGGCGACGGTTACGAGCGGATAGTCAAGAACGCCATCGAGGAAGGCGCAGAGCTGCTGGGCTATACGGTGATTCTGGTCGCGAGCCTGGGTTATCTCGGTCGCCGCCTGCAGCGTCTGCGCCGCCGTTGAGCCTGCCGCAGTGCCGGCAGGCACGCGGCACGCAAGTGTAGTTCCCGCCGCCCGCCTCGCGCCTAAGCCGTGGTAATCACCTTCGTGCCGGCGATCAAGTCGTGTATGCAGCGTCGATCGTCGCGGAAAATAAACAACGAATCCAAGATCGTCAGCGCGATGCCCACGCCCGGGATGAGCCCGACGATCCAAAGGGGTATGTACCGCAGCCCCACCAGCTTACCGAACGGAAGGAGCTCGCCGGTCTCGGCCGAGACGATGCGTGTGCCAACCAGCACCTTGCCGATGGTTTGTCCACGCTTCGCGAGCAGGTAGCCGTTCAGGAGCAGGAAACTGGAAATGCCAATGATGGCGGACTGCAACACGATACGCAGCTCGGACGTGCCGCCGCCCACGACGACATCCCAGAAACCGATAACTGCCATCACTATCCCGGCGACGATCGCTTGAATGATGGCATCGAGAATCGCGCCGCCGAGCCGAAGTCCGCGGCTGGCGAGCTTTGTCTCTTTGCTATCAGCGCTGACATCTTGCACCTCGGCCTTGGGGGGTGCATAGGGATTCTCTTGCGTCATATTTTGTTTTCCTCGCGCGTGGTCGTTCCTTGCTCGCTGCCGACATCGGCGGGCGGCTTATTTATGTGCGCTATGATACGACGAGTCGCGACGAGTGCGACGGTCCGGGGCCGGATGCAAGGCGTGTTCGATCGTCAACGGCACTCGCGAGTCGCTACGCCGCTGACCGCATTGCGACCGGTTGCAGCTGCGCTTCGTGGCGTAGCCCGTCTTCGACGGCCGTCGCATCGATCAGGTCGGCGCGCAAGTTGAAGGCCGAGATCGCTTCGAGCGCGCGGCGCGCCTGGAAGCGCAAGGTGCGCGCGATTTCGCTCAGTTCCGTGGCGAGCACATTGTCTTCGTGCTGCATCCGTTCCATCTGCGACATGGCTTGATTGATCTGGTCGATGCCGGCGGAGTGTGTGCTGTTCGCCTTCATGATCTCGCCGACGAGCGTCGTCACCCGCATCACGGATGCCACGACCTCTTCCATCGTTTCGCCGGCGTCCGATGCAAGGTGCGCACCGGCCTCCACCTTCTCCAAAGAATCGGCGATCAGCACCTTGATCTCCTTCGCCGCGCCGGCCGAGCGCTGCGCAAGCGCGCCGACTTCCTGCGCCACGACGGCGAATCCGCGACCCAGCTCACCGGCCCGCGCCGCTTCGACCGAGGCATTCAAGGCAAGAAGGTTCGTTTGGAACGCGATGCCCTCGATGATGCCGAGGATCTCGCGCATGCGTCGCGAAGCGATTGCGATGTCGTTCATCGTGACGACCACGTCTTGCACGACGTCGCGACCCTTCTTCGTCACCTCGGAGGCGTGCACGGACATCGTGCTGGCAGTCCGTGCACGGTCGGCATTCTCCTTGACGAGCATCGTCAGCTCTTCGAGCGAGGCAGCGGTCTGTTCGAGCGTCGCCGAATGGTGCTGAGCGCGCTCGCACAGCATCGCATTGGCGTGTTCGATATCCGCCGTCCCGTTGCGCACAGCATCGATGGTCAGGCGCGTATCCTTCATGACGCCGACGAGCTTCGCGTTCATCTGATTCAGCGCCCGCATCAGCGTGCGCACGTCGCGGTCCGTACTGTCGGCAAACGCGCAGTCGACGTTGCCGGAGACGATCTTCATGGCGATCGCCTCGGCTTGCTTGATCGGTGCGGCGACTTTGCGAACGACGTAGTGCGCATTGAGCAGCGACAGCATCAGGCCGACGGCCGCCGCGGCGGGAATGAGCGCAGAGGTACTCGCGGAAAGCGCGGCGATGAGGATGAACGCAAAGCAGGCAGCGATCGAGCCGAGGACGCCAAACGTACCGGCGGCGAGCGACGGGCGCAGCAGGGAGGCGAGGCGAGCGAAAAGACGGGTATCGATCACTTCGCCCTCGACGAGACGCAAGTGCTTCGCGCGTCCCATGCGCATGGTCTCGTAGAGCGCGCTGGCTGCGCGAATTTCTTCAGGCGTCGGCTTGACCCGCACCGACATGTAACCGATGGTCCGGCCGTTCACCATGATCGGCGTGACATTGGCGCGCACCCAGTAGTAGCCGCCGTGTTTGCGGCGGTTCTTGACGATGCCTGTCCAGGGCTTGCCGCTCTTGATGGTGCGCCAGAGATCGGCGAACGCCTCGCGCGGCATATCGGGATGACGCACGATGTTCTGCGGTCGGCCGAGGCATTCCTCGAGCGAAAATTGGCTGCTCGTCAGGAACGCTTGATTCGCGTAGGTAATACGGCTGGACAGGTCCGTGCGCGTGATGATGACCTCGCCATCAGGCAAGACATATTCCTCGTCTGTGACGGGGCCGTTGTCGCGCATAGCCTGTTCCCTCCGACTCGGTCTGTTCCTTACACGCTAAGGTCGATCGGTGCACGCAGTGGTGTACGAGCCTGGCGGGTGATGTCACAGGATGCCAGTCTGCATACGGGTAATTGGGTGCCGTTGACAAGGCACCAGCTCGGTTGAGCCGAGCGGCGGCAGAGCGAGGCTTCTCGGGCATCGGACCTGCCGCTTTGCTTCCCTATCGGCGCGCGTGTGAGGGACTTGAGGCTTTCCCGCAAGCCAATGGACGGGTTTGCGCTGTCAGTCGTCGATTCGACGGTTCGGAACGCGACGACCGTCACAAAGGGGCGGCAATAGACAACTGCGGGGCGCAGCAGGTAAGGCTGCACGCGCCGTCTTGGTGCGCTTGCTAGTCCAGGTCGAGCACCTTCGACAGCTGCGCCTTCGAGAACACGCGAAAAGCGATCAAGGTCTCCGTCGCAAGGATTCCGCGTAGCTTGCGCACGCGCTGGCTGATGACTTCGGCCAGCTGTTCGTTCTCCCGCACGCGGACGATCGCCACGAGGTCGTATTGACCCGCCACGGAAAAGACTTCGTCGATGCCTGGCACCTCGACGAGCTGCTCGGCGAGCTCATTGATGAGATCGGTTTCGGCCTTGATCAGGACCAGTGCGTGTACGCCGCTCATATGGATTCTCCTAGTACGAGCCAAAGCATAGCGCACTAACGAAGCGAAGGCAGATCGAGTTCTACGGAGCCAAAGCCTATTGTCCCAGGAATTGCGCAAACGACCGTCGCGGCCCGTTGCGCGCTTGGCGGGTATGGGTGCTGCAGTGTTGAATCCGGACGGGCGAAGGATCGGAGGCGTTTGCGGCCATGCGCAAGGGAGTCGACACGCATGCTCTGCTGACATTGTTCGCCACACTGCTGGCAGTGGCGCTGCCGCTGCAGATTCTCGTTGCCGGAACGTCGATCGCACATCCGGATCCCGAGCAGTTCGCCGAGCTGCATCGCCAAGATGGATTCTGGTTGCGTGCGACGCTGACGTTCCTCTATTTCCCGGCAGCAATCGTGTTGCACCTGCTGGTGCAAGCTGCCGCAGAGCGCAGGCGCACGGCGTTCCTTGCAGGGTTCTACCTGTTCCTGCTCGGCAACGGCATCGATTTGCTATTTCGCTCGATTCAGTTTCTGGTCGCCCACGGCGTGTGGGCGGCACAGTTGCTGGAGGCCGTCGCGCCGGCGGAGCGTGCTGCGGCGCGTGCGAAGCTTGTTGCTTTCGACGAGATCGCCGCGGCGTTCGGCTTCGCCTTCTCTCTTCTATTTGCTTTCGGCCGCAGCCTCATGGGTAGTGCGCTTCTCGCTGCGCCGACCGTGTGGGCACGTCTCGCCGGCATGGGCCTCGTCGCAACAGGTGCTTTCAACGCGATCTTCGCACTGACTGCGGTGCCGTCGTTCGCGTTCATCGCGCAAGCGGCGCCGCTCTACCCCTGGGTGTGGCTTGCTGGATTGGTGGCACTCGGGATCGCGGCATGGCACGCAGATCGCAACTGAACGGCAAGCCGCGCTTGAGCGACTAGCGGCGGGAAATGCGCCTGACTCAGGCAGATTCGTCAAAAATGCAGTCGGCCTCGATCTCGACCAACCACTCGGGGCCGGATGAATCCCTTCACCTCGACGATGTGCATGCCGGCTAGATAATCCAAACGTCTCGCCGTGCGCACGCTCACACGGTTTCAAGCGCCGGACGATCCCGCCGCGATCGAGCACAGCACTGCCGTGCGCGGGAGCGCTGGCTCAAGGGCTCGGTTGGCCTGCTGTTTGTTCGGGCGCGCCCAGCTGGCTGTCGTACATCTGAATCACCGAACCGCGGTTCAGCACGATCAAGGTCAGCACGCCGAGCAGCGTGCCGAGCGGGAAGAAAATGCAGTTGACGCCCGCGACCACCATTGAGAACGTGCGGCGACGGCGCGCCCGCAAATAGTAGGCCGACACGAGGTTGGCGACGGCGCAGACCAACAGCCACACGGCAGTGCCGCTGATGAGCCAGCGAAACAGCGACAGCATCTGCTCCGAAGGCAGGTCCGACGGCGGCACGCCTGCCTCGGGACTCGCCAGGAACGTCTGGAACATCACCAAGTAAAACAGCGAGAACAGGACGCCCACGAGCCCAAGCGCGCCGGCGATGACGTGAAAAATCGAGAGCAGTCGCAGGTGCTCTGCGTCGATGATGGCCCGATGCTCGCGGTCGTTTGACGTCATGCCGATGTCTCCGATTGAGCGTAGGGTTTGGCCGCGGTCGCTGCCGGTCGCGGCTGCCGTCGATGTCCGGCACGCGCATCATACCGCAGCGCGTTCGGTGGCTAGATAGATATTCGCGTCAGCCGCGAACGCTGGATGGCCGGCCGAGGTCCGGCGCGCCGCGCGTGAGAAACGCCGTGAGCGCTTTCTTGATCGGCGTAGCCCGATTGCCAATGCGCAGGAGCGCATCGCGGGCAATCCGTAGCGGCAATGCTTCTTGCGTATACAACTCGACGATGGCGTTGGTCGCCAGATAGAAGGGCAGCGTGGCGCGGCGATGCTCGCGCTCGTAGGCTGCGAGGACCGCGTCCGAGCCGATGTCTTGCCCGGTGGCTGCAGCTTTCGCGACGAGGTTGGCCAGCGTCGCGGTGTTGAGCAAGCCGAGATTGAACCCGTGCGCCGTCACGGGATGCATGCCGACGGCGGCATCGCCGATCAGCGCGTAACGAGTTGCGACGAAGCGGCTCGCGTATACCGTCACCACGGGATAGCTGAAGTGAGGACTGACGCGACGTATGCGCACGCGCGGTGCCGCTCGCCGCTCGACTTCGCGATCGAATGCCTCGTCGCCGAGCGCCAAGAGCCTGCGCGCCTCGTCGCTAGGCAGCGTGAGCACGACCGAGCGCAGATTGCCGTTGAGGGGCAGCAGCGCGATCGTCTGTCCATGATCGAACCATTCGTAGGCGATGCCGTCGTGAGGCCGATCGCACTCGGCACGAAATAGGGTCATCGTGCGGCCGAAGTCGCGAATGCGCGCGGCGATCCCCATTGCGGTGCGGCTCTCGGAAAAGCGGCTGTCCGCGGCGACGACGAGCGCAGCGGATAGGCGCGTGCCGTCGCTGAGCTCGATGTCGCTTGCCCGCGCAGCAGGATGGATGGCCGCCACACGTGCGCCGCAGATGAGCTCGACGTTACGTAGCCCGTCGATGCGCTCGTAGAGCGCACGACGGATCAGGTGGTTCGAAACAAGCTGTGCAAGCGCGTCGCTACTCGCCCTTGGATGCTGCAAGTCAAGCCCCTCGCTGCGCGCGCCGTTCACCACTCGTGCTATGCGCAGCGGAGAAATCTCTTCCGTCGGAATCCTCAGCCAGACGCCGAGCTGACGCAGCCGCTCGATCGATGCATGGGTGAGTGCGATCTCGCGCCCGTCGAATGGCGGTCGCGCAAGGTGCTCGTGCGACTGCGGCTCGACGATGGCGACGCTGAGGCCCGTGCGTTCGAGCGCCAGCGCGAAGGACAACCCGGCAGGCCCCGCACCGATGACGACGATGTCGAAATGACGCTGTGCGGGCGAGAAGCTGGACATGAGCGATGCTGGACAGTTGCGACGACGGGTGAGGTTGTCGCCCACGCCTCTCTGCGGGTACCCGTGGAACCCGAGAAGCCGCTAAGGAGAATCGGCGGTGACGCCCTTGAGGCGAGCCGCTATTCGATGATGGCGCCGTTCAGCATCTGCTCGTCGGCGATCTTGGCAAGCGTGCCGAGCGCGGGGCGCTGCGCCATGCGCCGCGCGAGCCGAATCAGCTCGCGGCGCGTGTTGATGGCGCAGTAGCGCGTCGAGAGGATGTCGAGCGGGCCCGCATCGCGCACGCTCCTGCGCGGACAGTCCGTTTGTAGCACGTGGAATGCTTCGATCAGCTCATCTCCGGGTGCGCGCGCAAGCAGCAGGTATTCGCTGCCGGGCAGCGTGCCGATCTGCAGTGCCCATAGCTCCACCTCGCTGCCGTTGATGTTCGCGCGCTCCAAAAAGACGAAGTAAGAGGGCCGAGCGTCCGTGTGATTCAACGCGTCGCGCTCGTAGGCCCGATAGGCATTGGCCCAGCAATGCATGGCGCCGAAGCTCGTGAATCGATACCACGTCGTCTGCACGTAGGTGTCGAGCTGTTGTCGGAAAAGCCAGTCGCCGAATGCAACCCGGCTCGTGCAACCGAACGTGCCCTCATCGTGAAACGGCCGCGGCCACTTCTCGTCGTCGTATCTGAAGAGCGGCAGGTCCGCGCGAATGAGATCGCGCGCGACCTCTTGCTCTGGTGCTTGGCCGTTCGCCGATGCGGCCAGCAACCACGCCGTCAGCATCGTCGCGCATGCGGCAGCGAAGCTCGTGCGACCGCGCGCGTTCCGGCGCGCTGGCGCCAACGACATGTTCCCACGAAGACGCCGCATCGTTGCGATCCCCCTTCTTGTTCTGCGGCTTCGGTGTCGGCATGGCGGAAGATACCGCCAGCCGTTGTCTAGCGGCAATGTTCGTATGCGAGTGAAACCCGGCAGCGCCGGCCCGGCACCGCCGCGACAGCGTTTGTTATATCGCGCGTTCGGCTTCGGGCTTGGCGCGGGCGAGGCCGCGGTCGTCGAGCACCTCGCGCACCTTGCGGGCGAGCGTGACCGGCGTGTACGGCTTCTGCAGGAAGGCGATCGCGTCCTTGAGCGGGCCGTGCCGAAGCGCGGTGTCCTGCATGTAGCCGCTCATGAGCAGCACCTTGAGGTGCGGCAACCGTTGGCGCAGCCGCACGACGAGCTCGGTGCCACTCCCATTCGGCAGCACGCAATCGCTCACCAGCATGTCGATCTCGTGCTGCTGCGCGAGCTCGAGCGCCTGTCCTGGATCGCGGGCGGAGAGCACGCGGTAGCCGTACAGCTCCAGGCTTGCTTGCGCCACTTCGCGCACGTCCTCGTTGTCTTCGACGAGCAAAATCGTTTCGCTGCCGTGCAGATCGAGCGCAGGCGTTGCATCGGTTCTTCGGGTGAGAGGCAGATCGACGGCAGGCAGGAACACCTCGAACGTGCTGCCTTTGTCGAGCTCGCTGTGCACGTGGATGCAGCCGCCGTTCTGCTGCACGATGCTGCGAACGATCGCCAAGCCAAGGCCGGTGCCGCGTCCGTCTGGCTTGGTCGTGTAGAACGGATCGAAGATGCGCGCGAGCGTCTCGGCGCTCATGCCATGGCCGGTATCGCGCACGGTCAGCACGACGCGCGGGCCGCGGCCGCAGTCGGCGGCATGCTCGCCGAGCGCGCCGCCCTCGAGCTCAACGAGCCGGGTTTCGATCGTAAGCCGCCCGCCGTCGGGCATGGCATCGCGCGCATTGATCGCGAGATTCATGATGATCTGGTCGAGCTGCGCCGGGTCGATGCTCGTGCGACAGGTTTCCTTGGCAAGGTTGGTTTCGATCTCGATGTTGGCGCCGAGCGAGCAGGTCACCAGCTCGCATGCGTCGGTGACGACTTGATTCAAGTCGACGACTTCCTGTTTGACTGCAGCGTGGCGGCCGAAGCCGAGCAGGCGCCGCGTGACGGCGGCGGCGCGCTGGCTCGCCTTGGCGATCGAGCGGGCGGACGTGCGCACGGTCTCGTTCGCATCTCGCATGCCGAGCAGGATTTCGGCGTGGCTCGCCACGACGGTGAGCAGGTTGTTGAAATCGTGCGCGACGCCGCTCGCGAGCCGTCCGACCGCCTCCATCTTCTGCGCCTGGCGCAGGCGTTCTTCGCTGGCGCGTAGCGCCTCTTGCGCGCGCTCGCGCTCCTGCGCTTCCTGCACCAGACGGCGGTTCGCTTCTTCGAGCTCGCGCACTTTCTTTTCGAGCTTGCGCACCAGCACTTCCGTGTGCTCCTTCAGGAGCGAGGGCTCTTCGAGGTCGGGCGTCGGCGCCGCGGAGCGTCGTTTCGCCAGGATTTCTTCGACGTGCGCGATGAGGATCTCGGGCTCGGCCGGTTTGACGAGGAAGGCATCCGCGCCGAGATCGAGCGCGAGGCGCTCGTCGCGCGGCTCGGTGTAAGTGGCGGTATAGACGATGAACGGAATGGACTTGAGCTCATCGTGCGAGCGCCAGTGGCGCAGCAGCGCGTAGCCATCCATCACCGGCATGAGCAGGTCGGAGATGACGAGATCGGGCGGGCGCACGTTGGCTTTGGCGAGCGCTTCGGCGCCGTTGCTTGCTTCATCGACGTCGTGGCCGTGACCTTGCAGCAAGGTCCGCAGCAGATACAGATTCTCGGTGCCGTCGTCGACGATCAGGACTCTCGACATAGCGGTGCTTCAAGCGCGGGGCCGTAGGAACGCCTCGATCTCGGAGAGAAACGTCTCGGGGTTGATCGGCTTTTCGATGTAGCCTTCGGCGCCGGCCTCGAGGCATTTCTCACGGTCGCCCGCCATCGCATACGACGTGACGGCGACGATCGGCACGGAGCGCAGCGTTTCGTCGCTCTTCAACGTGCGCGCGACGGCGTGGCCGTCCATGCCGGGCAACTGAATATCGAGCAGGATGAGATCGGGGCGTGTGCGCGCGGCCATTTCCAAGCCGAGCGGACCCGTCTCCGCCTGCAATACCTCGTGGCCGCCCTGCTCGAGCAGGAAGCGGGCGAGATAACGGTTTTGCTCGTTGTCTTCGATGAGCAGTATCCGCGCTTTCATCAATTACCTCTCACGGCGAGCGGCAGCGTGACGCTGAACGTGCTGCCCTTGCCCCATTCGCTTTCCACCTCGATCCGCCCGCCCATGAGCTGCGTCAGCCGCCGGCAGATGGCGAGCCCGAGGCCGGTGCCCTCGTGCCGGCGGGCGAGCCCGCTGTCCACCTGGCGAAACGGCTCGAACAAATGCTCGAGATCCGCTGCCTTGATGCCGGGACCGGTATCGCAGATGCGCACGTTGACGGCCGCTTGTCCAGTACTTGCGTCGCAAGACAGACGTTCGGCGATCAAGCCGATCTCGCCCTGTTCCGTGAACTTGATGGCGTTGCTCAGGAGGTTGAGCAGGATCTGCTCGAAGCGGCGCTGGTCTCCGATCATCTGCCCGAGATCCGAAGGCAGCTCGACGTGCATGGCCAAGCCTTTCTCTCGCGCCTGCGGCGTGACCAGCGAGAGCACCTTGGCAATGGAGGCGGTGAGGTCGAAGGGCTCGCGCGCGATGACGAGCTGATCCGCTTCGATCTTGGAGATATCGAGCACGTCGTTCACGAGGGCCAGCAGATGGCGCGCGCTGCTGCGTACCATCTCGAGCTGCTTGCGTTGCTCGGCATTGATCGGGCCTGCGAGCTCCTGCAGGAGGATGCCGGTAAAGCCGATGATCGAGTTGAGCGGCGTACGTAGCTCGTGCGACATGGTCGCGAGGAACGCGGATTTGACCTTGTCGGCGGCCTCGGCGCGATGCCGGCGCTCGCGCTCCGCTTCGATGCGTGCCCTGTCGGTGATGTCGTGCACCGTGCCGGCCAGCGAGACCGGTACGCCGTTTGCGCGCTTCACGTCCGCGATCTGATGCACGACTTTCTCGGTGCCGTCGCGCAGCACGATGCGATGTTGGATGTCGAAGCGCGCGCTGCCCTCGATCGCGGCGCGGTGCGCGGCTTCGAGTGCTGCGAGGTCATCGGGATGCACGAAGGTCAGGAACTCCTGATACGTGCCGCTCGAATGGGCCGGGCTCAGCCCGAAGATCTCGCTCGTCTGTCCGGACCATTTGATGCGGCATGTGCTGAGGTCGAGCTCCCAGCTGCCGATCTTGGCGATGCGCTGCGCTTCGCGCAGATGCGCTTCGCTCTGGCGCAGACGCTCTTCGGCCTCGCGTCGAGCCGTTATGTCGGTGCCGATGCTCAGGATGCCGATCGGCTCGCCGCGCTCATCGCGCTCGATGCGGTTCGCCCAGGAGATCCACACGCGCTCGCCGTCGTGTCGGACGTTTTCGTTGATGCTCTGCTCGAACGCCTCGGGCCGCGCGCAGATGTCCTCCATCAGGCGCTCGAGATTGCGGCCGCCGGTTTCCGTCTTGGGTACGATCGTGCCGATGACGTGCCGGCCGATGATCTCTTCCTCCGCATAACCGAAAAAGCGCAGGCCGAACTCGTTCAAGAAGGTGACGCGCCCGGCCCGATCCCAACGCAGGATGATGCTGTTGGCGTGCTCGACGAGCTCGCGATACTTGCGTTCGCTCTGCTCGAGCTTCGCTTGGGCTTCGGTGCGTGCGGTGATGTCGATGCCGACGCCGAGCAGGCATGTGCGACCGTGGTATTCGACGCGTCGTCCGGTCAGCAAGTACGGGATCAACTCGCCACGTTTCGTCTGGAACGGCGCCTCCACGCTCGACTCGCCAACCGTGAAGACCTCCGCAATTCGAGCCTCGACGCGCGGCCGGTCTTCGGGCGCGAAGAACTCGAGCGGATGCATCGCGGCGATTTCCTCGGCCGTATAGCCGCTCACGCGCTCGAAGTTGCGGTTCCAGCGCAGGAAGCGTCCTGTGCTGTCGTAGAAGTACATGATTCCCGGAAGGCTCTCGAGCAGCGTCTCCGAGAAGAGCATCTCGCTGCGCAGCGTCTGCTCGGCATCGGCGAGGGCGGCAGCGGAAGGAATGGGGCTCGCAGAGGCGCTTGCCGCAGAGGCAGCCTCGGCGTCTTTGTGCCGCGCGCGGCGGTTGTGCTGATCGTCTGGCAAACGGTCCTCGGTCGACTGTGCCTGCTCGAGAATCCTCTCGACCTTGGGAGCGCTCGTTCCCACTCGGCCGGTCTTCGTTCGGCGATTGTACGAGCTGGGTCTCGGCTGGCGCGAGTAGGTGAATCTCAAGGATCGGTTAGTAATTGTCCGATGGCCTGAAGGTATTCGGGCTGCTATGCGCACTCAGTGCGCACGAAAAACGGCCGGCGTGTGAGGGCGTCCAGTCGGTCGGATCGGCTGTATCGGTGAAGGCGGTGCGAGGTCTCAGGTCGAGCGGAGGGTCACTGCAGGGATGGCTTTGCCGTTTCGTTGCCCCGTCAACCATGAGCGGGCATGCGGCCCGGGGGCGAGCCGGCGGCGGGACAGCGTCCTGCCGCACGGCTCGCGTTCGGGCTATTTGCGCGGGAAAGCGCGCAACGTGTAGTACGCGTCGAGCTTCTCCGGCGCATTCGCATCGGCGAACAGCGTCCGCGCATTCAATTGCGCGTGATAGACGCGAGCCGTCTGTTGCGGATGGACTTGCGGCAGCTCGAGCGAGGCAAGCGCGATGGTAATGCGCTTGCGATCCGGGCTGATGGCGAGCTCCCGATACGCTTCTTGCTTGAGATCGAGCTCATCCGAGCCGTAATCCGGAGCGTCGCGATACGTCCACGATTCGAGCAGGATCGCGGCGCGCAGCGCGTCCTCGGTGATGTGCGAGGCGAGCGGCTGCGTGAGCTCGATGGTAAAGCCGTTCGCGGTTGCGCTCATGCTCTTTATCTGCGGCGCGATCGTCTTGCCGTCCCAGCGCACGTGCTGGAGGCTTGCGATCTTGCCGCCCTTCGCCTGCCAGCCGCGGCCGGTCTGGCCGAGCAGCAAGCTGCCGTCGCGCAGGAAGAGCGGACGCATGACGCCGGATTCGAGGCCCTCGAAGAACGGCATCACACTGCCTTGCTCGATGTCGCCGACGCGCTCGATCGCGACGCGCAGCAGATTCGACTGCGTCTGATCGCCGATGAGCATCTGCCCTTCGAACGGCGCGAACGTCTTGCGCGGAATCCATGCCGGATTGCCCGGCGAGTTGGCGACCCGGTTGTGAGGAAACAGGATCGTCGGCGCGGCACGCCGGTCGAGCACGCGCTCCCACTGAATCTCGGGCGACGAGGGCGTCATGCCGGGCAGATCGACGAGACTCGCGGGATGGCCGTAGAACGCATCCTTCTTGAGCTCGTACAACTTCGAGGTGGCGACGAAGTCGCCTTGGTTGTCCGCGATCCACACGCGACCGTCCGGGCCCACGCCGATGCCTGCGGGGCTGCGCAGGCCGTTCGCAACGAGCTCGAATTTGCCCTTACGATCGACGCACACGGCCCAGCCGTTGAAGCCGCCGTACGTGCCCATCACGTTGCCGCCCGCGAGGTACAAGCCCGGACCGCCGTGCGCGAGATTGAGCGCGAAGCAGTACGTGCCGTCGGGCTTGCGGACGGGCCCGTGCATGTACGTGTGATAGTTGCTGTGATACGAGTGCGCGTCGAAGAGCGTCTCGTAGAGATCCGCGCGGCCGTCGCCGTTCGTATCGCTGATGCGGGTGAGCTCGGCTTTCTGCCCCGCCACGACGACGAGTCCCTTGTCGTCTTCGACGACGACGCCGAGGCTGTCGAACAAGCCTTCGGCGAAGAAGTGCCACTCGTTGTTGCGCAAGCGCCAGATGCCGGCGTTACGCGTCGCGACGACGACTGTGCCGTCTTTGCTGAGCGCAAGCCCGAGCGCCTCGAACAGCTGATCGCGACCGTAATTGTCCTTCGGCGGATAGTAGTTCTCGATGCTGTAGCCCGCGGGCAGCCGCGCCGTGCTCGGCTCGGTGACGAGCGGCGCCGGCGTGAAACGATGCTGCGACGGGGCAGGACGCCACGCCTGCTGTGCAAGCGGGGCTTTGCCGCGCACCGTGGCGTTGAGCTTGCCGGCCGGCAGAGTCCAGCGATCTTGTGCGAGCGTACCGGCGCTCACGGTCGCATCCGCGAAGAACTGCGGATTGAGCGCGAAGGTTTGCGGCGTCTTCAACGTGCCGACGAGCGCAACGACGATCTCTCCGCTCGGCGAGATCGAGGTGACGGTTTCGATGACGTTCTGACCGACGCGGTACTTGAAAGCCGGATTTGCGGTCTTGTCGCGCGAGTCGCGGTAATAGCCAAGGAACTGGGCATCGATCTGCGCGATGCGATCGAGCTGATCGCGCGTGTCGTTGAGCGCGGCGAGCATCGCTTCGGTGTCGCCGAATTTCGCTTCCTTGAAGGAAAAGTCGATCAAGCGGCCTTGCGTATCGAGCGGCGCGACCAGGAAGGGCGTCTCGCCGAAGGCGATCTCGCGGCTTTCGTAGCCGAGCGCCAGACCGCGGCCGCCGCGATTGGTGAGCTCGCCGCTCATGTCGAGGAAGCCGCCCTGCCAGATCTTCACCACGGCAAGCACGCGCGGATCGAAGGTGTAGTTCACGCCGTTCGGATGGCCGACATGAATGCTACGGCCCGAAGCGCCCGGCAGCGGGCCGCGCTGCATGCGCACTTCATCGCCGACGAGCCATTGCAAGGCATCGGCGAGCGGATCGTAGGGTTTCGCTGGCGCGAGCGTGGCAAGGCGCACGGCCGGGCCGGCGTCGCCGGAATCGTTGAGCGTCGCGAGGTAATCGCCGATCGCATCGATCTGCGCATCGCTCAAGACTTCTTGCGGATACGGCGGCATGACCGGCAGATACGGCTCCCCGCGCTTCGGACCGCTTTCCGCCACTGCGATCTGATCGGACGGAGCGCGCACGGAGCGATGCAGGTACTCGCGGCCGACCTTGATCTGGAAGCGATGGCCTTCGCCCTCGACGATCTCGCGCATGCGCGGCTCGTTGCGGAACAAGCCGTACAGATTCGGGCCCGAGGTCACCGAGGCGTCGTTCTTGTGAACGGCATGACACGCCTCGCAGCCGACGGAGTTGAAGAGCTCGCGACCGAGCGCGACGGTGTCGATGAGCGAGGCCTCGTTGGTCTCGCCGCCGCTCGTCTTCGGCAACGTGATCTGCGAGAAATCCGCAGGCAGCTGCACCGCGTTGCGCACCCTGAAGGGACCGCGCTTGACGACCAGGAAAGTGGGTGCGGAATGATCTTCGCCGTCCCAAAGGCCATCGGGCGAGCGTCCTTCGATGATCACGTTGCGCTCGATCTGCCCGTTGCGTTCGATGTCGAGCGCGAAGGCGTTCTCGATCTTCTGATAGCCCTCATCGAAGCGCGGGCTGCGGAAGCGCAGCGCGAACGTTTGCCATTCGCCGTTGCCTTCGAGGGCAAACGAATAACGGCCCTGGATGTAGAGCGTCGCGCTCGCGCCGGGCGGCGCATTGAATTCGAGTCGCGTGATGCTGTCGCTCGGTGCGTTGCCCGAGTACAGCGCGGCCTGCTGGCTGGGCTCCGTGAGCACGATCGCATCGCCTTCGACTGTCCACGCCGGGTTGGGACGGAAGGCGCCGAATGCGCTCTCATCGTTCGCGGCGAACGACTGCGCACAGAACAAGCAGCAGGCCAGTACGGTCGGCCAAAACGGGCGTTTCGATCTCAGCATCTGGATCTCGCTCGGTGGGTGAGGAGTGCGCGTACACTAGCCGAAAATCGTCCCCGAGCGACAACGCTCGACAATCCATGACATTGCTGGACCTGCGCTTGAAACAATGGCGGGCGAAACCGCGCTTCGCGGCGCGCTTGCGCGCGAGATCCGTCTCGCTGGTCTGAAGAGCGGCGATCAGGCTGCGTTGCGGCTGCCGACCGCCGCCTTCGTTGGTCGGGAACGGTCTGGTTTACAAGCCGTGCTGACGCAGGAAGGGCATTCCGGCTTCGATGTTCTCGAACGGTCGCGAGGTTTCGTCTTCGAGGATGTACCAGCGAACCGCGCCCGCGCGGGCCGCCGCGAAGATCTCGGACCAGTCAAGCTTGCCTTGGCCGAGCACTGCGAAGCCGTCATCGCCAACGCCGCGCCACACGGAACCGTCCATCGGCTGGACCTCCAACGACGGCGCCATGTCTTTCACATGTACCGACCAAGTGCGATCGCCGTAGCGGCGCAGGAGCTTGGCAGGATCCTGCGCGGCGTATGCCGCCCAGAACAGATCGATCTGCAGCACCACGCACTCGGGATCGAGCGCATTCACGAACTTCTCGAACAAGCGTCCTTCTTCGTCGCCTTGGTGAAATTCGTAGCCGTGGTTGTGATAGAAGACCTTCATACCCGCAGCCTGCGCGGCGGGGCACATGGCGTTGAGCCTTTCCGCCGCCGCCATCAGCTTCGCCTCGTCGACGGCATCGTCGAAGCCTTCCTTGATCCAGGCCACGCCGATCTGCTGGGCGCCGAGCACGCGGCCGACATGCACGGCCTCTTCAGGCGGGCGATAGAAGAGCTCGCCGAGGTGGAGGCTGACGACGCGCAGCCCGGCTTTGTCGAATTCCGCTCGCAGCTCTTCCGGCGTGCGGCCGTGCAGGCTGTAGGGCTCGATGCAGTCGATGCCGAGCTGCTTGATGCGTGCAAGCGTGCCGGGCAGGTCTTTTTCGAGGTCGTTACGGAATGAATAAAGCTGAACGGCGAGCTTGCATTCGGACGCGGCCGTGGCGGCGGGCGGCGTCGTGCTCGCGTGCGCTTCGTGATTTTCTTGGTCGCGCGAACAACCTGCGAGGGTCGCCAGGAGCATCGACAGACTACAGGCCAGGACAGTGCGAGCGCTCATCCCATCTCCCCCTTTTGTTATGGAAGCGCAGAATGTGCAGGACACGCGCGAGCGACGCAAGCGGGTTGACCTCGCAAGCCCTAGAATTCCGCGCTCGGGATTGCTGCCCGCACTTTTCCTTGCGCCCTCTGCCCGCGCAGGAAACCGCAAGGCCACCTTGCGCCTTGTAAGCAAAGCATTGCTTGATTCTCGTTTCGGAGATCCTATGGGAGCTCGACTCTTCACGCCCTTTGAAATCGGTGGGCTCAAGCTCGCCAATCGCATCGTCATCGCGCCGATGTGCCAGTACTCGGCCGAAGACGGATGCATGACCGATTGGCACCTCATCCATCTCGGTCATCTAGCCTTGTCCGGCGCCGGTTTGCTCACGATCGAGGCGACCGCGGTGCGGCCGCAAGGGCGAATCACCTACCGCGACGTGGGCCTGTATTCGGATGCGTGCGAGGCGGCGATGCGTCGGACGATCGAATCGATTCGGCGCTGGTCCGATATGCCGATCGCCATTCAGCTCGCGCATGCAGGGCGCAAGGCATCGACGGACGTGCCGTGGCGCGGCGGCGCTCAGTTTCCTCCAGATCATCCGCACGGCTGGCGCACCGAAGCGCCGTCGGCCATCGGGTATCTCGACACCGACGCGGCGCCGGCGGCGCTCGATCGCGCCGGGCTCGTCGAAGTGCGCAATGCCTTCGTCGACGCGGCGCGACGCGCCGTACGCATCGGTCTCGATGCGATTCAATTGCATGCCGCGCACGGTTATCTGCTGCATCAATTTCTCTCGCCGCTTGCCAATCATCGCGACGACGAATACGGCGGCTCGCTCGAGAACCGTATGCGTTTCGTGCTGGAAGTGTTCGATGCCGTGCGCGCGGCCGTACCGCCCGAGCGGCCCGTGAGCGTGCGGGTGTCGGCGACCGACTGGGCGCCGGGCGGATGGGACATCGAGCAGACGATCGAGCTCGCGCGTGCCCTCGAAGCACGCGGCTGCAGCGCGATTCACGTATCGAGCGGCGGACTCACACCGAAACAGCAGATCCCGCTCGAGCCGGGTTATCAGGTGCCGTTTGCACGCGCCGTCAAGGCGGCGGTGAAGCTGCCGGTCGTCGCCGTCGGCCTCATCACCGAATTCGAGCACGCCGAGTCGATCCTGGCGGCGGGCGATGCGGATCTCATCGCGCTTGCGCGCGCGATGCTTTTCAATCCGCGCTGGCCTTGGCATGCCGCGGCGCATTTCAAAGCACGCGTGCGCGCGCCGAAGCAGTATCTGCGCTCGCAACCGCTCGACGTCGGGGAGCTCTTCGAGACGGGCGGAGACTGAGCGCACTTTGCGACGCCTCGCGCGCGAATCGGTCGAGGCGCCGGCTGTCATGTACGCGGCAAGCGGGCACGCGCGGGGGAGGGCCTATGAACGAAGTGACCGTGATCGATCATCCGCTCGTGCAGCACAAGCTGACCTTGCTGCGCGACAAGGAGCGCAGCACGAAGGCCTTTCGTCAGCTCATGCGCGAGCTCGCCACGCTCCTTTGTTACGAGGTCACGGGCGATCTAGCGCTCGATCCGGTGACGATCGAAACGCCGCTCACGACGTTCCAGGCGCGCAAGCTCTCCGGGAAGAAGCTCGTGTTCGCGCCGATCCTGCGTGCGGGCTTGGGCCTGCTCGAAGGCATGCTCGATCTCGTGCCGTCGGCCCGTGTCGCCCATATTGGCCTTTATCGCGATCCGGCCTCGCTCGAGAGCATCGAGTACTTCTTCAAAGCGCCCGGCGATCTCGCAGATCGCCTGGTGATCGTCATCGATCCGATGCTGGCGACCGGCAACTCCGCTGCCGCGGCGCTCGCCGAGCTCAAGCGGCACGGCGCAACGCAGATTCGCTTCGTATGCGTGCTGGCCACGCCCGTCGGCATCGCCCGCGTACATGCAGACCATCCCGAGGTGCGCATCTGGACCGCGGCGATCGATCCCGAGCTCGATGCGCATGGCTATATCGTGCCGGGATTGGGCGATGCGGGCGATCGCCTCTACGGCACACGCTGATGCCGGCCTTTACACGAGGTGCGTGTCGCGCCGCCTGATCTCGCCAACGCACGCGGGAGAATCGACTTGCTCGATGCGATAGCCGCGAGACGGCACATACGGGCGCGCGTGACCCGGAAGGCGATCGCGCGCCGCATCGACCGTGGGCACGATGTCCTCGACGCGAAACGGTTTTTCGAGCACCGCCATCGCAGCGCCTTCGCACTGGCGCGTGTACTCGCGGCGGCTCGTGAGCAGGATGGACGGAATACCGAGCAATCCGCTCAACGACCACACCAGGCGCGTGCGTTCATCCACGTTGCCGATCTCGATGTCGACGATGGCGAGCTGAGGCTGCTGCGAGGTCGCAAGGTCCATCGCCTCGCCGAAGTCGTACGAAGGGCCGACGATGGTGTGTCCTGCCAAGCGCAGCTGCTCTGCGAGCGCCAACGCGAGCAACGACTCGTGCTCAACGATCAGTAGCTTCATTTCCCCCGGTCCCTTTTCCGGCTCAAGAGTTAATTGCGCCGACGGGCGCGCGAGTTCCATCGCGCGCGCGAAAACAGCTGCCGGTAGGACAAATTTGAGAACCAGGTCGATCTTGGCGCTCTACCGTGGCGGCAACAGATTGCTCCAGGTTTCCGTGAGCACATCGTTGCCGCTGCGGAGGAAGCCGCGCAGCTCCGTCACTTCTGCGGGATTGAGACGCTTGACGCGCACGGCCATGCGCCACGCGCCGGTGGCCTCGACCTTGTACGCGTTGCTTTCGACGATCTCGCCGTTGAGCGGTGCGCTGACCACTGCTTCCACTTGGGCGTCTGTCGGCAATGCATCGAGCGCAGGCCCGGTGAAATCGACGATGAACTGCTCTTCGTTCTCGCCGAGCTCGGCAAAGCCGCGCCCGACGCGCGTCTGTGCGACCCACGCACCGGGCGGCCGCTTCTGATTCTCGCCTTGCCAGCGAATGCGATACGCGTAGTCGAAGGGCTTGCCGAGCTCAGGGAGCTTCTCCGGCACGAAGTACGCGACGATGTTGTCGTTCGTTTCATCCGGCGTGGGAATCTGAAACAGCTCGACTCGGCCGGGACCCCAATCGCCGATGGGCTCGACCCAAGCGCTGGGGCGCAGCTCGTAGCTCGCTTCCGGATCTTCGTAGCTGCTGAAGCGGCGATCGCGCTGCATGAGGCCGAAGCCGCGCACGCGTTTCGTCGAGAACGAGGTTGCGAGCGGCGCTTTCGGATTGACGAGAGGGCGCCAGATCCATTCGCCTTCGCCGGTTTCGATCATGAGCCCGTCCGAGTCGTGCACTTCGGGGCGAAAATCGGTTCGATGCGGCTGGTTCTCGCCGAAGAAGTACATGCTCGTGAGCGGCGCGAGTCCCAAGGTCGCGACCGGTTCGCGCAGGAAGATGCGAGCACGCACGTCCATCACAGTCTCGGCGCCTGGGTGTACCACGAACTCGTATGCGCCGTTCGAGCGCGGCGATTCGAGTAGCGCATAGACGGTCAATGTGCGCGCGTCGTGCGCAGGTTTGACGACCCAGAATTCGCTGAAGCGCGGAAACTCTTCGCCTTGTCCGCCGACGGTGTCGATCGCAAGGCCGCGTGCAGACAGGCCATAGCGCTGACCTGCACCGAGCGCACGGAAATAGCTTGCGCCCAGGAACACGAAGAGCTCGTCCTTGTACTGGTCGGTGTTGAGCGGGTAATGCGCACGAAAGCCGGCAAAGCCGAGGTCGCCCCACTTCTCGGGCGAGAGCTTGTTGCTCCCGTAATCGAAATCGGCGCTGCGATAACGGATGTGCTGCACCCCTTGCGGCGTCACTTCGTTGATGAGCACCGGCTCCATCTGGAACTTGCCGAGATGGAAGAACATCAGCTCGAACGGCAGATTCTCCGAGCGCCACAGCGCCCGTTCCGGTCGGAAGCGAATGTCGCGGTATTGATCGTAGGTGAGCGCAGCGAGCTCCTTGGGCGGATTGCGCATGAGCGGTCGATACGGCTGCTTCGCGCGTTCCGCAGCCAACGCCGCTACGTCTTCGAAATCGAAGGCACCCACCGGCGCAGAGAACACGCTGCCGAATGCAGCCAGCACGACGCCAAGATGGAGGAGGTGTCGAATAGTCATGATGACGAATCTTTTCGCTCCGATCGTTGCAGCAACGGGATGCTAAACACGTATGCACGGGAAGGCGTTCCATGGGGACCCTGGGCGCTGCGCCGTGGATCCGGTCGAAACGAGCGTTGCGCCCGTTCTTCGACTGTAGGCTCTAGGCCGTAGGCGGCCAGAGCGCGCTGCGTGCGCCATCCATGATGCAGCGGGCTCGCCAAAGCGAGGCAAGGAGGACGCTTACACGTCAGGGAGTCGCCGCGCGGCAAGGTGGACGGTTCGCGTCAAGGAACCTCCGCGGCAGGAAGAGCACGCGGCGCGTGTTCCGGCTGAAGCCTGGAGCCTACTGTCTACTGCCCGACAAGCGTCCCGACTCAGAACCAACTGTAGTTGAAGCTCACGCTGATGCGCTCCTGCTTCGACGGATTCGGCGGCACCTCGTGACGCAGCCAGCTCTCGAACAGCACCACGTTGCCGCTCTCGGCGGGAATGCTGACCCAGGGGCGATTCTCGAGACGGGCGTCCGGGCGTCTCGGCGGTGCGGCCATGAAGCGATCGAGGCGCGGATCCTCGAACTTGAGCGCGGCGCAGCCCTTCGGCGTCTGCACGTAGTACGTGCCGCTGATCGTTGCGAGCGGATGCAAGTGCAGGCCGTGCGTGACGCGATAGGGCATGATGTTGACCCAGCAGTCGGTCATCGCGAGCTCGCGTCCGTCGAGATCGAAGTCGAGCGCTTTCGCGAAGGCGGCGACGTGCTTGTCGAGCTTGCGGCGCAGCTCCGCGAACGTCGGCGAGATTTCGTACATGCGGCTCACGGAGCCGTACGAGGTGTAACCGCCGGGATAGTTCTTTTCCGACCAGCGCCGGCCGGCGGTATCGTCGAGCGCAAGTTGCCGGCATTCGCGCAGTAGACGATCATTGAAGCTGCGCCAATTGCCTGCTTGCAGGCGACGACAATACACAAACGTGGGAAACAAGGAACGGATGGTCATGGCGACATTGTATGAGCCTTGTGGGGCGCGCGACAGTCGCTCTTCGGCAGTGCACGTCGGCGCGCGCGCATGGGAGCTCGCGGCATGATCGATCGCGACACGCTCGATGCGTTCGCCGCGCGTTACAAGTTGAGCCACGAAGCGGTCGAGGCGACGTTCGAGATCGCACGCGCGCGTCCGTCCAAGCAGGAAACGCTGGCGTTTCTCGCGAGCCTGCTGCGCATCGCCGGCCTGCTCGCCATCTCGGTAAGCGTCGTGTTCTTCATTGCGGCCAACTGGCAGGGCCTGCAGGTCTTCGGGCGCTTCGCGCTGATCGAGCTGTTGCTCGTGGCGGCAATGGTCGTCGCATGGTGGCGGCCGCCGCCGCTGCATGTTGGGCGCGGTGCACTGTTCTTCGCATTCGTCATGACGGGCGTGCTGCTCGCCCTCGTCGGTCAGACGTATCAGACCGGCGCCGATGTCTACGAGCTATTTCTCATGTGGGCCGTGCTCGGCACGCCGCTCGTCTTCGCCGCGCACTGGAGCGTGACCTGGGCGGCTTGGCTGCTCGTGCTCAATCTCGCGCTTGGTTTGTTCTGCGCCATGCAGCCGGCGAACGGGCTGTTCTGGATGCTGCTGCCGGGCGGGAGCATTCACTCAGCGAGCCTGCTGCTCGTGCCGATGATGGTCGATCTGGCGTTGTGGGCACTGTGCGAATCGCTTGCCGAAACGCGCTGGGCCTCGATCGTGCCGCGTTGGCTGGCACGGCTCGTGCTCGCGTTGGCGCTTGCGTATGCGACGTGGGCTGGGGTGCTGGCGATCATCGCAGAGAAGGCCGCCGAGCGCGCCTTCGTGCTCGTTTTCGTGCTCATCGCGCTGGCCGGAATCGCGCGCTACGCGATCCGCCGCCGTGCGGATGTCTTTCCGCTTGCCGCGATTGCCGCCAGCTTGGTTGTGCTGACTTCGTATGCGCTCGCGGAGGTGGTCCACGGCAGCGGAACGAAGACGTTCTTCGTGCTCTCTGTCTGGCTCGTGGTGAGCTCCGCGGTCAGCGGCAGGCTGCTGATGAAGTGGGTGCGCGCCTGGGGCGAGGAGGAGCAGGAATGAGCGAGGTCGAGGCGCTGCGGCTCGAGCTCGTGCGGCGCGGTTTGCTCGATGCTGACGTGCCGGCATTCGAGCCTGCCGCCGGCCGACGTCCGTGGTACCTGACCCTGCTGCTCGGCTGCGCCGGCTGGCTGGCGGGCATCTTCGGGTTGGTCTGCTTCGGATTGACGTTCACGCCGAAGGGCGTGCTCGAATTCACGCTCGTCGGCGTGTTCGGGCTCGGCGTGGCCTACGCCTTTTACGGGATCGCGCGCGGCAGTGTCTTTTTCGATCAGCTGGCGCTTGCACTTTCGATCGCTGGGCAACTGGCGATCGCCTTTGCCGCGGCGGAGGCAACGGATTTCGGGACAGCGACCGCGGCGCTCGTCGCGGTGCTGGAAATCGTGCTCGTCGTCGTGATGCCCAATCGCTTCGCCAAGCTGCTGTCGACGATCTTCGCCGCGATCGCGTGGGCGTTGGCGCTGTGGCTGCACTGGAAGCTCTATCGCATCGAGCCGCAATCCGCGTCCTTCTGGCGTGTGCTCGTCGTCTGGCTGGTGGTCTGGTTGCCGCTCGCTGCGTGTCTGCAGTGGCTGATCGCAAGGGAATCGCTTTGGATTGCGCGCGGCTGGCAACACCTCGCACGGCCGGTTCTTAATGGCCTGATCGTCAGCCTCGCGTTCGGGACGTTGATCTCGGCGCCGCTTGCGACCTTCGGCCTTGGGAGCGCGAAGCCCGGTCTGAGCTGGCTCGTGCTGTGGCCGCTGCTCGGCACGAGCGCGGCCTTGTTCGCCGTGTTCGCCGCATTCCGCGTGCGTCGTCGCGCGCTCGCAGGTGCGGCGATCGTCGCAGCGCTGCTGCACGTCTCGCAGACTTACTTTCTCGTCAGCACGACATTGCTGGTGAAAGCCGCCGTCATGCTGGCCGTCGGTGTGGCGCTGTTACTGGGTGCCATGCTCCTCGATAGACGCATGCAGGTGGCGTGATGAGCCCGCGTATCGTGCGCTTGCTGAGCGTGCTTGGGGCGGTTGTCGTCTTGGCGGTCGTCAACGCAGCGATCTACGACAAGGAACGGACGATCGCGAACGGAGAGCGCATCTATCTCGAGCTCGCGCCGGTCGATCCGCGTTCGTTGATGCAGGGCGATTACATGGCGCTGCGCTTTACGTTGGCAAGGGAGATCGAGGAGGCGCGGCAGAGCGGTGCATTGCCCGAGCGTGCGCGAAGCGCGCCCATCGAGCTCGATGCGCGCCGGATCGCGCATCTGCAGCTCGATGGCGGCGGCGGTCTTAGCGTCGCCTTCAAGATTCGCCACCGCGCTGTGTGGCTCGGCACGAATGCGTACTTTTTCGAGGAAGGATCGGCAGAGCGCTACGCCAACGCCCGCTTCGGAGAGTTTCGCTTGAACGCAAGCAGTGGCGAAGCAGTGCTCGTCGGCTTGGTCGACGAAGCGTTGCAGCCGTTGTAGGCGCGCGCCTGGTCGCTCGAGCGTGCTCTACTGACGCCGTCGCTCGCGCGGAACTTTGCTGGCGGCATGCGATTGTGCGGTACGCGAGCTCGAACGAGCACTAGGAGAAGGCCGTTAGCGACGCCGTTCAGATTCTCGATCCCGCCGCCAATCGTGCTTATGCGGTAGGTGTGGCGCGCGCGTTCGGCGGCGCGCTCATTTTCTCGCTACCGATCCTCATGACCATGGAGACTTGGTCGCTTGGATTCATCATGGATCGGTTCCGGCTTGCTGTATTGATGCTCGCGCTGCTGCCAGCGCTCGTCGGTCTTGCCTATTACTCTGGGTTCGAGGAAACCACTCGCTTGCGCGATGCCGTGCTGGATGCGTTCGCTGCACTCGCCATCACAGCCGTGATGGCGGCATTGATCCTACTTCTGTTCGGCGTGCTCGATGCGCGCGCCGATCTCAATACGTGGATTGGCAAAGTGGCGCTGCAGGCGGTGCCGGGTAGCATCGGGGCGTTGCTGGCGCATAGCCAATTCGGCACACCCTCGGACGAGGAGCGCAAACGCCGGGAGAGCGGCGCTTTCGGTGAGTACTTCTTCATGGCCGCTGGGGCGCTGTTCCTGGCGGCGAGCATCGCGCCGACGGACGAGATCCTCGTGATCGCGCGTTTGATGTCCCCCTGGCAATCGATACTGCTGGCGCTCGTTTCGTTGGCGCTCATGCACATCTTCGTCTACGTCGCCGGTTTTCGCGGCCAGCACGATGCGCCACCGGAGCGCTCACTCGTGGCGATCTTCGTCAAGTTCACGGTCAACGGATATGTGCTGGCGTTCGCGACCAGCACGTTCGTGTGCTGGTCGTTCGGTCGCCTCGACGGGCTGGCACAGGCCGAGGCGCTGCAGGTAGCCGTCGTGCTCGGATTTCCGGCTGCAATCGGCGCCGCAGCCGCGCGGCTCGTACTGTAGGGGCTCGCTCGTGAGCCGTGCGCGACACGCGACTGCGCCGCTCCTCGAGTGGCTCTTGGGCGGCGTCGGCGTCGCGCTGTTCTTCGCCACGATCGCATTGCTGGTCGTCGAGGGTTTGCGCGGACCCGACCGGCCGGGGGAAGTGTCGATACACATCGAGGAGGTCGTGGCCGCGGGACATGCCCACATCGTGCGCTATCGCGCAGACAACCGCGGCACCTTGACGCTCGTGGACGTGAGGATTGTCGCGCGACTGTTCGATGGCGATGTTGAAATCGAGCGCGTCGAAGCGGGTATCGATTACTTGCCCGGCCGCTCTTGGCGTCGCGGCGGGTTCTTCCTACGTGAGGATCCCGCCATGCACGAGCTCAGGGTCGAGGTGATGGGCTACCAAGAACCGTGATGCATCAGCCGAACAGCCAGAACCGTTTGCGCGCAACGTTCCTGCGCGCCGGATCGACGACGTCGTTGACGTCGCGATCGATCAAGCGCGTGAACAACGCATCCGTCCCGTTGGTGCGGGCAAGCTCGAGCTCCTCGCGATAGAGCGGCACCACTGCGTAGAACACGATCGTCCCTCGTTCGCTCCTGAGCTCGTAGAAGTCGGTCGGTACGAGCAGCGACGGCACGATGAGCGCGGCGCATTGCCGCGTGCTGGACGCGTACGGTGCGGGCGGCTCGCCGTTCGGGATCAAGTGTCCCCATGCGAGCCAACCGTCCTGCGTGTGCGCGCGGCTGGCGATGCTCGAGAGCAGCGCCTGCGGCCACGTCCAGCGTTCCTCAGTCACCTCGGGCGCAATCCGCCACTCGCGCGGCAGCGTCATCATGATCTCCATGCGCGCAGGCATGTCGGCGCGCGGCACGGACATCGCTCGATCGCTGAGTCCCAAGGTGATCAAGGTGTGCACGGGTCGCGTATCGCTCGGCGCTACGTGTGCGATCGCGATGTCGCTCGATGCTGCGGACGATCGGTACACGTGCTCGATCGGACCGATGTGCTGTTCGATGTGCGATTCGATGCTCTTTCGCGTCGCTGTCTCAGATGCGCTCATGATGATCTTCAGCGCGCAATGGGCACAGTACGCCCAGAAAGTCGTATCCGGTCCTGGCGCCCGTGTGCGCGATCACGCGGCGCTGCGGCGCGTCAGTACGGCATCGAGCGCATAGCGGCCCGCGCCGTACGTCGCAAGATAAAGCCCGATGGCGACCAGGCATGCCGACGGGAACGCACCGCGTATACCGCCGAAGCGATCGACCATGAGGATCGCCACCACGAAGTTCACGATGCACAGGATGCCCGCCCAGCGCGCGAATAAACCCGCCACGAAGCACAGCCCGATGAAGAACTGCGCCCAGACCGACAGCCTCGCCATCAGCTCCGGCATCGGAAACTTGAACTGGGTCAGGAATGCCACGAACTCATCCATGCGCTCGGCGCTCGTGATGTTGTCCCACACGCCCCAGACGAGAAAGCTCCCGACCATGACGCGAAGCGCCAGCAAGGCCGCATCGCCATAGCGTTCCGCACCCGTGAGATAAACGATCTCGCGCATCCCATTCTCCTTGTCTTGTGCGAGATGGCTTTGAATCCGTGCCGGTTCGCCGCAGCGGCAGCACCGCAGCAGCGCATCCCCGATGGCTGTCCATGCTTAGCCTACACGAGGGTCTTGCTCGGGAACAGCGCCGCGGGCGGGCGGTTATGAAGGAGGGGCGAGGAGAAACGATGCGAGTTGCAATCACCATTCTTGTGGCTTGTTGCGGCTGCGCCAGCGCGCTGGCGGGCGAACCGGCGCGCACCGTCGATCGCAACACGAATCCGCAGACGAGCGCAGAAGTCGAGCTCGTCTTCGATGCGATCGACAGCAACCACGATCAACGCATCAGTCGCAGCGAGGCGCGCCGCGCTGCGGTCACGCGCGGGCGTTTCGATGGCATGGACGCAGACGAGGACGGCTTCGTAAGTCGTGCGGAATATCGCGCGCGTCCACGCGCGGAAGATTTCGAATGATGTCGGCCAGTGCCCGCAGCCCCTGAGCCGATTCTCACACGTATAGCGAACTCGAGCGGCGAACTGTCGTGATCGTGCGACGTTCGCGCACGATTGTTGCTTACTTGCGGAACCCTCGCGCGGAGCGCCGGATTGAGTCCTTGCCCTTCACGTTTCGCCGAGGAGCTCGTTATGCGTTCGAAGTTGATGCCCGCGATCGTTGCCGCCATGGGTGCCAGTGCGCTGATCGGCTCGGCAGCGTATGCGCAAAGTGAGACAGATCAGCAGGCGACGCCTGCGCAAGGATCCACGCAAGGCTCGATGGCCGAGCAAGGGGCGGCCGGCGCCACGCAGATCAATCAGGCTAAAGTCGAGCAGTTCGCCGATGCGTATGTGCAAGTACAGACGATTCAACAGCAGGCGAATGCGCAGCTCGAGACGACCACTGATCCTGCCCAAGCCGAGCAGGTGAAGACGACAGCGCAAGCCGACATGATCGCGGCGGTCGAGCGCAGCGGTCTGCAGGTCGAGGAGTTCAATCAGATCATCGCCAGCATGGCGGCCGATCCCGAATTGCGCTCGCGTGTCTCGGCCGAGGTGCAGAAGCGAATCAACGCCGCAGGTGCGTCGGGTTCAGGGACGTAACCGCAAAGAGCCGATCAAAACAAAACCCTCCTGCGCTCTACGGGCGCAGGAGGGTTTCTTGTTATGTGTCTCGCGCTTACTGGCGCTTGCGCGTTATGCGACGCGTCCGAATGCGTTACGCACCGCCTCTCTTGGCGAGCATCCTTGTTCATAGAGCGGGCGCCAAGCTTCCCAATCGATGTCGTCGAATTCCACCGCATCGAGCAGATTTCGAAAGTCGGTGCGAATGACGGTGAGAACCTCGTGCTGCCATGCCTGCCAGTGCTCATGTGAGTCGGCACGTTCGCTCGAGGCTGCACTCATCGAAAGGTCTGAGTTGAAGATCGGCTCTACCATCACGTGCTCACCTCCGCATGGGCCTGTCTGACGCGACGGTGCGTGGCGCAGTTCCTCGACATTCGGAGTCCCTTCCCAACGCTCGCGGTGAAACGCACTTGCTGCATCGTGCGACCACCGTACGCCGTGCCGCCTAAAAACCCCTCCCACCGTACGGCGTGGGAGGGCAAGTAGACTGTCCTCAGGGGGATGCGAGGAACAGCGTGATCGAATAGTAAAGGCGTGCCCGTCTGCTGTCAGTCGTCGAAAGGTTACGTCATGGTCTCGAAGAGAACATTTAGGTAACCCCTTATAGGCAGACACGGCAGGTTTGCAGCAAGCGATGCGGCCGACGTGTGCTATACGCAACGCATGTATCAGTTGGACAACTCTTGTTGGGCAGGTGCAACGAGATCTTCGTGCTCGACTAACAGCTTGTATCCCGAGCCGGGCGTCGTGCGCAGCAACCCGGCAGCGCCTGCTGTGTCGAGTTTGCCACGCAAGCGATAGATCAGCTGTTTGAGCGTGTGGCGCTCACGCTCACCTTCGTGTCCCCAAAGATGCGCAGAAAGCTTTTCTGAGCTCACGGTACGGCCGGGCGCGCTCACCAAGAGCTGCACCGCCTTGAGCTCCATCGGGGTCAGGCGGATTTGCGCCTTCGTGCCGATGCGCAGCACATGTTCGTCGAGGTCGAGCTGCAACAGACCGGCGGCAATCGTGCTCACGCGCGCCGGTTGCGCGCGCCGTGCGAGCGCGCGCACGCGGGCGACGAGCGCGCGCGGGCTGAAGGGTTTGCGCACGTAGTCGTCCGCGCCTGCTTCGAGCGCATCGACGAGCTCATCCTCGGAGTCGCGCGCGGCCAGAATCATGATCGGCGCATTCGAAGCGCGCCGCACTGCGCGGCAGAGCTGCAATGCACCGGGCTCGGCCAGGTTCATGTCGAGCAGCAGAAACTCGATCGCATCGCGCTTGATCGACGTCAGAGCTTCTTCGTAGCTCGAGGCGCTGACGATTTCGAAACCTTCTTGACTGAGGAAGAAACCGGTGGAAGCACGAAGCGGCGCGTCTTCGCCGGCAATCAAGATCTTCATTCGTGGACGCGTTCTCGCAGACCCGCCGATCACCTGCGCTCGATCAAGGCAGCAGCAAGCTGCTCGGCGTGAACCCTAAGCTCGGCGACGGCCGTCGCCTCCCAGTGATCGGCCCGCAACATCGGGCCGAGATAGAACAAGTGCGGCCCCGGCCAGCCGTCGGCGTCGATGAGCGCGCCTTTCGGGCCGGTGCGTACGCCGAGGCCGAGCGGATCGCGCGTGCACAAGCCGCATTGCAACAGGTTGCGCCACAGCGGATCGTGCGAACGTGCGATGTCGTAATCCGGGCCCGTGCAGTTGATCACGCGGTCGAACAGCATTGACTTCACGTCGTCGCTGCCGCGCCCGCGCCAGGTCACTTCGATGCGAGCGTCCTTGGGCTTCATGCTCAAGATGCGTCCGGCATGCACGAACAGCCGATTCTGACGACGCAGCGTTTCGACACGGTGTGTGATCTCCGGCGGCAAGCGGTGCCGGTGAATTTCCCAGTGCGTGCGCAGGTGCCGCAGGAAGCGGACGCGATCGCGTTCGGGTAGCTGCTGCCAGATGGTCGGCGCCATGTTGCGCACGAACGTGACGGCCTCGCGCCAGTCGCCGCCCAAGCGTTCGGCTTCGTCGGCGAGCATGCGCACGGCGCGGGTCAGGCCGCGCAACGAGCGCGATGCGGCGCGTAGGAGCGCATTGCCGTCGCCGCGAAACGCATCGGGACGAAACGCCGTCTGACGCGGCGGAATCAAGCCATGCCGCGAGAGCGCGTGCAGCGTCGGCGCGAAGAGCGGATCGTGCGAAGCGCGGTTGATGACGTCGGCGGCCGTCAGGCTCGTGCCGATGATGAGCACGTTCTGCTGCCGATCGAACGGCGCGTCGTCACGCCATGGATCGCCGCTGTAGGCAGGATGGTCGAGCACGTCGCCGGCAACCGGCAGATGCGCGGGCGGCGGATTGCCGAGCGCGAGCACGACATCGTCGGCCGTCAGCTCGCGGCCGTCCTTCAGCTCGACGCGCAGCGGCAGCTTGCGGTCGATGCGTCGGACATTGACGACTTCGCCGCGCAGAATGTCCAAGCGAATGTGTCGCGGCGCGCTGAGCTCCGCGGCGAGCAGCATCTCCTGCAGATACTCGCCGTACAGAGGGCGCGGGAGGAAATCTTCGCCGGTGACTTGCGGAAGGCGGCGCGCCGCGAACTCGAGGAATTCGCTCGGTGCGCTCGAGCGCGCCGACATGCGGCTCGCGGGAACGTTGAGCAAGTAAGGAAACGAGCGCTTGGCGTAGGCGGCGCCGCGGCCTACTTCATCGCCGCGTTCGATCAGGACGAGTCGGGTCGGACCGTCGGGCGGTCGTCTCAACAAGTTTGCGGCGAGCGTCACGCCGCAGAAGCCGCCGCCCACGATGACTATCGTGCGCAACAAAGTCGTCAAATCCACCTCCGTCGAGCATTCGGCGCGAGCACGTTGCGCGACGCGAGCGACGTTTGCCGATCGTCGCGGCGCGCTTGTCGAGGAGAATTGCGCCGAGAGGCCTACAGACTAGGCGGATGTCGGTATCAAGTAAGTAACGCTCAGGTGACGAGATGGGCGCAGCGAATGCGCGCAGCGGCGTCAAATGTCACGCGGGTTGCCGAGCGGGCGGTGCAACTAATAGTTCACGCACACGTAACCGAATCGCTACCGACTTTGCGCGGCGAGCGGCTAATAATGAGCCCAACTCGAGATGGAGGTTGTGTCATGAACGGTCGCGTGAGCGCGGGAGCATCGACGGCAAGCGCTTCATTATTCATCCGCGCGCAACGGCGCGAGGCGGATGCCCTGTGGTACGACGGTCAGCGCGGCAAGTGGCAGCGCAAGCTCGCCCGCGTGGTCGATTACGGGCGGCGCGTTGCGAGCGGGATCGGCGCAGCGGGCAAGGGCAAGACGACGGGCTGACCAGTTTGTGTGCGGGAGGCTGCGCCGTGCCGGCGCAGCGCCCGACTTCACCGCGCTGCGCGTCGAATCAATCGACCACCAACTTGTAGCCGGCCCCGGGCGCGGTTTGCAGGATCTGCGGATTGGCCGGATCGACCTCGATCTTGTGCCGCAGTCGATGCACGAGCTGCTTGAGCAGCTGACGATCCCCGGATCCCTTGTGTCCCCACACCTGCATGAGCAGGCGGTCCGAGCTCACCGTGTGGCCGGCGTTTGCGATCAGCATCTGCAAGAGGCGCAGCTCGAGCTTCGTGAGCCGTACCGGCGAGCCCGAGCCGACCTGTACGGTGTGCTCGTCGACGTCGAGCGTGATGCGCCCCGCGGCCAGCGGCGCGGTGTTCTCCATGCCGGCACGGCGCAGCAGCGCCTTGACGCGCGCGAGCAGCGTGCGCGGGCTGAACGGTTTCGTCAGGTAATCGTCCGCGCCGAGCTCGAGCGCGCGCACGAGATCTTCTTCCTCGCCGCGCACCGTCAGCATCATCACCGGCACGCGCGACTTGGAACGAATGGCCTCGCACACCTGAAAGCCGCTCGCGCCCGGCATGTTGATGTCCAGGATGACGAGATCCGGCGCTTCGGCGTCGAAGGCGCGTACCGCGCTCGGGCCGTCGCTCGCTTTCACTACGAGATAGCCCGCCTGCGAAAGCGTAAAGGCGATCAGCGCGAGCAGGTCTTTGTCGTCGTCGGCAGTAAGGATCTTCATGGTCGTTCAAGTGAGCTGGCGCAATGACGCAGCGGCGAAATGACGGACCGGCGCCACCGGATCGGCAGCGAGCGTTCGATGGCGAAGCGCGCGATCTGACCTGACATGGCTGTGCGATGACCTCACGTCCGTGTCACTCGGTCACGGTGTCGTTCGCGGCGCGCAACGGCAGCGCCACCTCGAACCGCGTCTTGTTCTCGCTCGTGCGCTTGGCGGTGATCGTGCCGCCGTGCCGATCGACGATGGACTTGACGATCCACAGCCCCAGGCCGAGTCCGCCGGGTTCGGGCTCTTCGTCGCGGCCGCGCTGAAAACGTTCGAAGATCGATCCTGCTTCGATCTCGGGCACACCGGGACCTTCGTCCTCGACCCAGAAGAGAATGCGCTCGCCGTCTTGCTTTGCTCCGACGGTGATCGCGCTGTCTTCGGGCGCGAACTTGCTCGCGTTCGCGAGCAGGTTGACCAGGACCTGAGTCAGGCGCGGCCCGTCGCCTTCGAGGCGCGGCAGATCCTCGGGCAGCTCGAGCACGAGCCGCTGGCGGCGCTGGGTGAGCAGCGCGCCGATGAGGGCATTGGCATCCTCGACGATTTCATCGAGCGCGACGCTCTGGCGACGGATGCTGAGCTGACCGGACTCGATGCGCACGCTCTCGAGCAAATTGTCGATCAAGCGCGTCAGGCGCAACGTGCCGCGTTCGAGCGACAGCACGAGCTCTTTCTGTTCGTCCTTCGGCATCGACTCCAGGCCGTCGCGCAACAGCTCGATCGAGGCGAGCTGCGCGGCGAGCGGAGTGCGGAATTCGTGCGAGATGTTGGCCAGCACCGAGTCGCGCGCACGGCGCACGCTCTCGAGCTCGGTTTCGTCACGAATGACTTGGACCTGCCATTCGTCGACGGGCGCTGCGCTCGTGACCACCGTCGTGCGCGCGCTGCCGTTACGCAGCTCGAGATATTCGGTGGCCTGCGCGTTGCCTTCCGCGCGCGCACGCAGGATCGGGCAACGCGTTTCGCACGGCCGCTGGCCGGTTTCCAGGCACGGCCGCAGCACGTCGCCGCAGAAGCGGCCGATGGCATCGTGCGGTGCCACGCCGAGCAAGCGGGCCGCCTGCGGGTTGAGATAGCGAATCACGCGCGAGCGATCGACCGCGAACACGCCCTCGACGATACCGCTCAGCACCGCTTGCGCTTCCGCTTCGCTGCGCCGGAGCGAGCCGGTGATCTCGATGAGGTTGTTGCGCATGTCCTCCATCGTGCGGCCGAGCTTGCCGACTTCTTTCGTGCCGCCGACCGGAATCGACGTGGAGAAGTCGCCTTCGCCCAAGCGTTCGGCCGCTTCCGTCAGGCGGCTGACGGGCAGCGTCACTTGCTGGCCAAGCAGCACGCCTGCAAGCACGGCCAGCGCTGCCAGCACGATGGCAGTAGTCAGCAATCGGCGGATGAGGCTGCCGGCGGTCGCGTCCATGTCGCGCGTCGGCAATCGCGCCTCGAGCAGTGCGATGGCTTCGCCCGTCGAGGCGAAGATCGGGAAGCTCGCGGCATAAAGATCCGGATCGTCGATGCGCATCACGGCCGAACGGCCGTCGGACAAGCCCGCCGAATGCAGGCGCGTGAACTCGGTGACGCGCGGATCTTCGAGCAGGCGCAGATAGTTGAGGATGCGGATCTCGTGTTCGACGCGCTCGGAGAGCAGGGCGCTCATCTTCTCGTCCATGAGGCGCACGACGAATAGCCGCCGCGCATCGCCGCCGAGCGGCGCCACGGCGCCCAGCACGGGATGAGGCGCGCTCGGCGAGACCGCCATGAAGCGTTCGCCTTGTTCCTCGGCCGCCGTGGCAATCGCGGACCACGGCAGCTCGGCGCCGGCCTTGGCGATGAGCGTCGAGCCCTCGAACACGGCGCAGGCAGCGAAGATTTCCGAGGTGCACGAACGGCGCAGGAAGGGTTCGAGCGTCGCTGTGTTGCCGTCGGTGAGCAGTCTCTGGAATGTCTGGCGATCGGCGATGCTGCGCGCTTCGGTGAGCGCATCCTCCATGAACCGACGCAGATCTTCGCGAGCCAGCGCACCGGCGAGCTGCACGCGCGATTTGCCTTGTTGATCGGCAAGATCGCGGAGCAGTCCGACCGCGGAGATCGAGATGCCGCCGACGACGAGCAGGACGATCGCGACGTTGATGATCGCGATCCACACGCCCAAGGTTGCGCGCGAGATGTCGACCTGCAGGCGATCCATCAGGTCCTGCAGGCGCGAGACGATGTCGAGCCGTGGAATCATGCGCGCACGCACTCGCTGGGCAGCCCGGGTCGCTCAACTCGGATCGGGAGATCGCGTTCGACGCTCGTGCTGCACACTTTGCTCATCTCCCCGTCAGGCAACCTCAAGGGGCGCGACCGCCGCTCATCGTTTGCGGTACCCCGTGCGCCACTCGACCAGCGTCTTGACGACGAGCGTCACCACCGCAAGCAGCGTGAGCAACGAGGCCACGGCGAAGGCGGCGACGAAATTGTACTCGTTGTAGAGGATCTCGACGTGCAGCGGCATCGTGGTCGTCAGGCCGCGGATGTGGCCCGAGACGACCGACACGGCGCCGAACTCGCCCATGGCGCGGGCATTACACAGGATGACGCCGTAGACGAGGCCCCAGCGAATCTTCGGCAGCGTCACGTGGAAGAACGTCATGAGGCCGCCGGCGCCCATCGTGATCGCTGCTTCTTCTTCGTCGTTGCCGAGCTGCTGCATGAGCGGCAGCAGCTCGCGCGCCACGTAAGGGAAGGTCACGAACAGCGTGGCGAGCACGATGCCCGGCACCGCATAGATGATGCTGATGTCGTGTTCCTGCAGCCAAAGACCGAACCATCCCTGCGTGCCGAAGAGCAGCACGTAGATGAGACCGGAAATGACGGGCGAGACCGCGATCGGCAGATCGATCAGCGTGATCAGCATGCTCTTGCCGCGGAACTCGAACTTGCCGAGCGCCCATGCGGCCGCGATGCCGAAGATCGTGTTCAAGGGCACGACGATGGCGGCGACCGTCAGTGTCAGGCGAATGGCCGCGAGCGTGTCGGAGTCCTTGAAGGCTTCGAAGTAGGCCTCGTAGCCCTTCTCGAACGCGGCGGCGAACACCGTGATGAGCGGCGCAAACAGCATCGCCGCCAGGAACAGCAGCGAGACCGTGATGAACGCGCCCTTGACGAGCGTGCTCGTCAGCGTGTCGCGCCCCGGGCGGGTGGCAAGCTCCGCAAGCAGCTCTCGGGAAGGACCGCCAGCCATCAGCGTCCCGCCGCAACGAGCCTGCGGCGCCCCCACGTCTGCAACAGGTTGATGGACAGCAGCATGATGAACGAGATCACGAGCATGATGAAGCCGAGCGCCGCAGCGCCGGTGTAATCGAACTGTTCGAGCTTGATCACGATGAGCAGCGGCGTGATCTCGGTCTTCATCGGCAGGTTGCCCGCGATGAAGATGACGGAGCCGTATTCGCCGATCGCGCGCGCGAGCGCCATCGCAAAGCCCGTGAGCAGCGCCGGCATGACGGTCGGCAGGATGATTTTGCGGAATACGTAGAAGCGTCCGGCGCCGAGCGTCTCGGCGGCATCTTCGAGATCGCGCTGCACCTCGATGAGCGCGGGCTGCACCGAGCGCACCACGAACGGCAAGCCGATGAGCGTGAGCGCCACGACGATACCGACCCAGGTGTACGCGACCTTGATGCCGAGCGGCGCGAGGTATTGGCCGAGCCAGCCGTTCTCGGCGAAGACTGCGGTGAGCGCGATACCGGACACCGCGGTCGGCAGCGCGAACGGCATGTCGATCAAGGCATCGATCAGCTTGCGGCCCGGGAAGTCGTAGCGCACCAGTGTCCAGGCGATGATGAAGCCGAACACGGCATTGATCGTCGCCGCGAGGAGCGAGGCGCCGAAGCTCAGGCGATACGAGGCGACCGCACGCGGATCGATCAGCACCTCGAGGAATTCGCGCCAGCCCATCGTGCCGGCTTTGGCGACGAGCGCTGCGAGCGGGATCAACACGATCGCGCTCAAGAAGAACGTGGCAAACCCGAGCGTGAGCCCGAAGCCCGGGAGAATCGACGGGGAACGAAAGCTCATACGCGCTTCGCCTCGGCTGCAAGCGGCGGCTGCCGCGTGCGTGCTGTTGCCGTCACCCGTGGCCCATGGACCGCTCGTCCGCCGGTGATGACGAGTGTGCTCATCATTTCACTCCCATGATCCGATCGAACAGCGCGCCGTCGGCGAAGAACCGTGTGTGTGCGCGGTCCCAGCCGCCGAATGCCTGATCGATCGTGAACGTCTCGATCTCGGCGAACTTATCCCGGTGTCTGGCGAGCACCTCTGGATCGGTGGGACGGTAGTGATGCTTCGCGGCGAGCTCTTGCCCGGTCGGCGAATAGAGGAACTGCAAATACGCCTCGGCGGCGCGGCGCGTGCCGCGGCGGTCGACGACGGTATCGACGACGGCAACCGGCGTCTCGGCAAGGATGCTCGTGCTCGGCACGACGATCTCGACTTGATCCGGCCCGAGCTCCTGCACGGCGAGCAGGGCTTCGTTCTCCCAGGCGAGCAGCACGTCGCCGATCTGCCGTTGCACGAACGTGTTCGTCGCGCCGCGCGCGCCGCTGTCGAGCACCGGAGCATTGCGATAGATCGTGGCGACGAAAGCTTCCGCTGCTGCCTGCGCGGCTTCGGCTTGTGCGGCCGTTTGCGGATCGTCGAGCTTCGACCAGTCGCCGCCGAGCTGTCGATGAAGCTCCGCGCCCCACGCCGCGAGGAAGTTCCAACGTGCGCCGCCCGATGTCTTCGGATTGGGCGTGACGACCTGCACGCCGGGTTTGACCAGATCGGGCCAGTCGCGGATCTGCTTGGGATTGCCGGCGCGCACCAGGAACACGATCGTCGAGGTGTACGGCGAGCTGTTGTGCGGGAAGCGCGTCTGCCAGTTCGGACCGAGGCGCTTACCGTTGCGATGAATCGAATCGATGTCGTAGGCAAGCGCGAGCGTGACGACGTCTGCCTGCAAACCGTCGATGACCGCGCGTGCCTGATTACCCGAGCCTGCGTGCGACTGCTTGACGAGGATCGTCTGCCCCGTCTGGCGCTGCCATTCCTCGGCAAAGGCGGCATTGACGTCGCGATACAGCTCGCGCGTCGGGTCGTAGCTCACGTTGAGCAACGATAGCGCTTCGCCCGAGCCGCCGGAACGGCCGCAACCAGCGAGCAAAAGAATCCCTAGGGCGAGGAGAAATCGAAACCGCACGGCTGGCACCTTCAGAGCTGTGCGGCAGCGCGTTCGCTGACCTGGGCCGCGTCGCGCGTCGTGTCGGTGCGTTCGGTCGACTCGCTTTCCTTACTCGGCCGGTACACGAGCATGATCGAGTAGTTGCCCGGCGTCGCGAAGAGCGACGCGTAGTCGCGCTGCAATTGCTCGATGCTCGAGATGCCGAGGATCAGCATCTGCTCCGGGCCTTCGCTCAGCTGCTTGCGCAGCTCTTCGGCCGCTTCGCCGAAGTGCAGCTCGGTGCGCATTTCCAGGCCGTGAATCGCCTGCGCTTCGGTGCGCGCATCGAGCAGCGAGCGCACGGCAATGCGTCGTTCGTCGCCCGCGCCGGGGTGAATGCCGAGATAAATGGCCTCCGCCGGCACGTTGCGCAGCAAGCTCGCGGCGACCGCGAGGGTCGAGCGCCGCGCATGATCGTCCGCCCAGTGAATGAGCACGCGCTGCGGCAGCCCCGTGTGCGCAGGCAGGATGAGCACCTCGCCGGCGCCGTTGGCGAACAGCCAGGCGGCTTGCTGGGCGGTTTGACCCTGAGCAGGAATCACTGCGACGCCCGAGATGCGTTCGGCCGCCGTCTTGTTCGGATCGCTCTGCGCGAGCCCTTCTTCGACGCGCGTGGTGATACGCGTCTTCATGCGGGCCGCGAGCTCGGTGAGGAACGGATGCTGCACGATGCGCTGCGCAGCTTCGGAGGTCGCCGCGCATGCGGTGTAGCTGGACAGCGGCGTCGGCAGCACGTGGATGCGCCGCACGCCGATGGCAACGCCTTGCTGTACCGACAGCGGGAAGGCGCGCTGCTCGTGCTGCGTGCGCGTGACTTCGAGCACGGCGTTCGTCGCTTGATTGTCGGCGCTCGTCGAGACGAGCTGCGCTTCGCTGGAGCCGGCGAGGCGCACGCGCAAGCGCTCGAGCGCGCCGGTGAAGACGATCTCCTCGACGATGCCGTTGCCGATGAAGTTGGTCTGCAGGGCATCGCGGCTCGGCGCGAGCTCGACCTCTTCGGGACGCAGCACCGCCACGACTTCGTGCTCGCGCGTGCTGTCGACCTTGTCGACCGGCTGAGCGCGCACCGGCGTCGTGCCGAAGCGAATGCCATGAGGCGTCTGCTGTGCGAGCAGCAGGTTCGCGGCGCCGAGGAACGTGGCCACGAAGCGCGTGGCCGGGCGTGCATAGAGCTCATCGGGCCGTCCGGTTTCGAGCAGACGGCCGAGATTCATCACGCCGATGCGGTCCGCGAGCGCGAACGCTTCTTCTTGATCGTGCGTGACGAGCACGGTGGTGATCTTGAGCTCGCGCTGGACTTGGCGAATGGTTCGGCGCAGCTCTTCACGAATCTTTGCGTCGAGAGCGCCGAAGGGCTCATCGAGCAGCAGCACCTGCGGCTTGTGCGCGAGCGCGCGCGCGACGGCGACGCGCTGCTGCTGGCCGCCCGAGAGCTGCGTGGGCAGACGGTCGTCCATACCCTCGAGCGCAACGAGACGGAGCAGCTCGCGGCGGCGCTTCAGACGCTCGGCGGCTTTCACGCGGCGCACGCGTAGGGCGAACTCGATGTTCTCCCCGACCGTCATGTGCTTGAACAGCGCGTAGTTCTGGAACACGAGCCCCACGCCGCGATGCCGCGCCGAGACGTGCGTGACGTCTTGCCCGTGCAGGTGAATCCTGCCGTGATCGACGCCGGTCAAACCCGCGATCGCACGCAAGAGCGTCGACTTGCCGCTGCCGCTGGGACCGAGCAGGACGAAGAATTCGCCCTCGGCCACTTCCAGGGAGACGTCGTTGACGACGGGTGCGCCCTGATACCGTTTGGTGACTTGATCGAGTCTAATGGACATACGGCAGTGACTTTAGCGAGCGCGCGGTATGAAGGTCAGTCGCGCTCAGGTGACAATCTGGTTATAGATCCGTCGCATGCCGTAGCACAGCGCTTTTTTTCGCCGAGCCTGCCGTGGCAGGGCGGAGCCAGCATTCGCGTCGGAGCTCCTCCTGAGCCGCAATAGGGACATGCCGACGGAAGTTCCGCATGGTGCTGGTTTCTCGGACGTAGGGGAAATAACCTGACGTTCTAACTTCATCACTCAGCCACACGTTCGCATGTCCAACTACGAGCTCCCCGGCCAGTTCTATCTCGGCCGTCCTGTCGATCCTGCAACCGGCACCGATCTCGCTGAGCCGCTGCTCTACGATGCGCGCGATCTGACGACGCATGCCGTGTGCGTCGGTATGACGGGCAGCGGCAAGACGGGCCTGTGCCTATCGCTGCTCGAGGAAGCGGCCATCGACGGCGTGCCGACGATCGCCATCGATCCCAAGGGCGATCTCGGCAATCTGTTGCTCAGCTTCCCCGAGCTCAGACCGAGCGACTTCGCGCCGTGGGTCGATCCCGGCGAGGCGCAGCGCAAAGGCATCACCATCGACGAGCTCGCGGCGAAGACGGCCGAGACGTGGCGCAACGGGCTCGCATCGTGGGATCAGAGCCCCGAACGCATTCGCCGCTTCCGGGATGCCGCGGACATACATATCTATACGCCCGGCAGCGACAGCGGCCGGCCGCTCAGCGTGCTCCGTTCGTTTCAGGCGCCGCCGCCCGCGACGCTCGCCGATCCGAGCGCGCTGCGCGATCAGATCTCGGCGACGGTGAGCGGGCTGCTCGGCATGATCGGCATCGACGCCGATCCGGTGAAAAGCCGCGAGCACATTCTGCTCTCGAGCCTCTTCGCGCATGCATGGGGCGCGCAACGCGATCTCGATCTGCCGGCGGTCATTCAGGGCGTGCAGCAGCCGCCCTTCGACAAGGTGGGACTGTTCGATCTCGAGACGTTCTATCCGGCCAAGGAGCGCATCGCGCTCGCCATGGCGCTCAACAATCTGCTCGCCTCGCCGGGCTTTGCGGCATGGATGCACGGTGCGCCGCTCGACATCGAACGTCTGCTGTTCGGCGAGAACGGCAAGCCGCGCATCTCCATCATTTCGATCGCGCACTTGAACGACGTCGAGCGCATGTTCGTGGTCACGTTGGTGCTGAGCGAAGTCGTCACCTGGATGCGTCGCCAGTCGGGCACCTCGAGCCTGCGCGCGCTCGTCTACATGGACGAGATCTTCGGCTACTTCCCCCCGAGCGCGATGCCGCCCTCCAAGCAGCCGCTGCTCACGCTCATGAAGCAGGCGCGTGCGTTCGGCGTGGGCGTCGTGCTCGCCACACAGAATCCGGTGGATCTCGATTACAAGGGCCTGTCGAATGCCGGCACGTGGTTCATCGGCCGGTTGCAGACCGAACGCGACAAGGCGCGCTTGCTGGACGGCTTGTTGAGCGCCGGCGACGGCGGGCTCGATCGCAGCACGCTCGAAACATTGCTGGCCAATCTCGGCAATCGCGTGTTCCTGATGCGCAACGTGCACGAGGACGCGCCGGTGCTGTTCCGCACGCGTTGGGCGTTGTCTTATCTGCGCGGCCCACTCACGCTGCAGGAGATCGCGCGCCTGACGCCGATAGAAGAGAACGCGCCGACGCCGAGTCCGGCGCAACTCTCTTCGCTAGCGCAAGCGGCGCCCGGCGCGAGCGCAGCCCGCGCCGCCGCGAAACCGCTGATCCCGCATGGCGTTGCCGAATACTTCGCGCCCACGCCTGCAGCAGGGGATGTTTATTCGGCGAGTCTGCTGGCCGTCGCGCGCCTGCATTTCGTCGATCGCAAGCTTGGCATCGACACTTGGCAGACGCGGTCCTATACGCTGCCGCTCGCGCAAGCAGGGCGGCTCGACTGGTCTGCGGCCACGACGAGCGAAGGCGATACGCGCAATAGCTTGGCGCGTTCGGGCGCAGCCGACGTCGGTTTTCGCGAGCCGTTGCCTGCGCTCTTGCACGCGCCCAATTACAAGCAGTGGCAGAAGGACATCGAAGAGCATCTCTATCGCGATGAGCCGCTCGAGCTGTTCGCGTGTCTGGCGGCGGGGCAGACGAGCGCGCCGGGCGAAGACGAGGCGAGCTTCAAGGCACGGCTCGCTTTGGCGCTGCGCGAGAAGCGCGATGCGCAGATCGAGAAGCTGCGCGAGAAATACGCCGCACGGCTGCGCACCTTGGAGGATCAGATTCGTCGTGCGGAGGAGCGCGTGGAGCGCGAGCAGGCGCAGCTCGCCGATCGGCGCATGCAGACCGCGGTGTCGGTGGGAACCTCCATTCTCGGCGCGCTGCTCGGGCGCAAGCGCTTGAGCACCACGACGCTGAGCAAAGCCGGAACGGCTGCGCGCAATGCGGGGCGTCTGGGGCGTGAGCAACAAGACGTTGCTCGTGCGCAAGCCTCGCGCGAAGAGCTGCTGCGCCGGCGCGAGGAGCTGGAGCAAGAAGTCGCGGCGCAGATCGAAGAAATGAAGCGCGCGTGGGATCCGCAGACAGTTGCGATCGAGACCGTGCGCATCGCTGCGCGCAAGACGGACATCGATGTCGAGCTGGCGGTGCTGTGGGGCTGAGCGGTAGCTAAACAAAAAGTGAGGACCGGCTAGGCCGGTCCTCACGCATCAAAGTATCGCCAAGGAATCGGCGCGCGTGCGCGCTCACTGAACGTCCGAGGCCACGCTCGCACCTCGATCGGCAAAGATCAGTTCGACGCGGCGGTTCTGCTGGCGTCCACCCGCATTGTCGTTGCTTGCGACCGGAAAGCTTTCGCCTTTACCCACGGCAATGATCTGATCGCGGGCAACGCCGCGTTCGAGCAGCGCGGTTTCCACCGCGTTGGCGCGTCGCTGCGAGAGCGCTTGGTTGTACTCTTCCGACCCGACGCTGTCGGTATGCCCCTCGATGGTGACTCGCCGCTCGGGCTCGCCTTTCAAGATTTCGGCGACGCGCTCGATCGTCGGATAGGCACCAGGCTTGAGCGTGGCTTGCCCAGTATCGAAGAGCACATCGCCCAATGTCAGCACCATGCCGCGCGGTGTCGGCTTGGCTTTGAGGTCCGCGAGCTCGCGTTCCAGGCTGTTGGCGCGCGCTGCTGCTTGTTCCGCTTCGCGCGCACGCCGTTGCGCTTCACGCTCGCGCGCTTCGATCAGCACGGCTTGGCGTTCTTGCGTGCCCTTCTCGATTTCCTCGCGCGCGTTCGCGGCGAGGATGCGCTCGTTGGCGATTTCGGCATTCAAGGTGGCGATCCGCGCTTCGTACTCGATGTCTTCGACCTTGCCGCTGCGCTCGGCGAGCCGGTTGGCGCGATCGAGCGCCTTGCGTGCATCGGCGACATAGGTGGCGGCCACGCCGGCGCGCGGCGAGGCTTCCACTTGCGGCACCACGGCGCGTGCCGTTTCGAGCGTATCGATCGTTTCGGGAGACGATGCGCAACCTGCCAGCGCTGCCGCCATTGCCCCCGCCAGCATGAGCTTGTAGACAGTATTCATGAAAAGATCTCCGTGATGGCTAGGGGGTATCGGTAGCGACCGATCCACGCGCGGCTTCTTCGCGCAGCGTGCGAATGCTTGCTTGCAGCTCTTGCGCCGCACGTCGTGCCGCGGCGCTTTGTGCGCGGGCGACGGCGAGCTCGGCGTTGAGCTCGGCTTCCCGCGCGTGACGCAACGCGGGCTGCTCTTTGTTGTCGTTCAATGCGCGGCGCGCCAGCTCCAAGTGATCGCGGGCCTTCTGCAGCTCCACGGCACCGTTTTCGGAATTGCCGATCGTCTGTTGTGCCTGTCTGACCGCCGTTTCGCTGCGCGCTACACGATCCTTGGTGAGATCGGATACGCCGCTGCAGCCGAGGAGCAAGACAGCGCTTGCAAGGAGCACCGGCCAACCGGCGCGGGCGAGCTTGATAGTCATGAGAGCCTCCGATTGGTCGGTATGCTTGAGAAAGCCTGCGATAGGAACGCGCCCTCGCTTGGCGCAGTTCCGCCGCTGCGTTTTGCGAAAGCATTGCACCGCATCGCCGCTGCGGAGACACTTGCGCTCATGTAAGACGAATTCGGGCGATGGACTACATATGGGCATGCAATTGTTTCGGGCAGCGATCCTCGTAGTTGCCGCACTTGGCGCGGTGTCTTTGTCTGGGTGCGCGCGCACACCCGGCGAGCCGCAGGTGGGTCTGTATCGCGGCGTGCTGGAGTTGCCGGGCGGCGAGGCGCCGTTCGGGCTCGAAATTGCACGCGAGAACGAGCGCTACGTGCTGTACCTGATCAACGGTGCAGAACGTACGCGCGTCGACAACGTGACCTGGCAAGACGGCACGCTCGCCGCTGTCTTTCCGGGTTATGAGAATCATCTGAGCGCTCGCGTGACGAGCGCAGGTCTCGAAGGGAACGTCACGTTCATCAAGGCGCGCGGCGCCGAGCAGGTGGTTCCGTTCAAAGCGACCTTCGGCGAGCGTTACCGCTTTCACGCCGAGTCGTCCGCCGACAATGCCGATGTCGCCGGCCGTTGGGCGATCACGTTTACGAGCGATTCGGGCGAGGAGTCGATCGCCGTCGGTCTGTTCGAGCAAGAGCACGATCGCGTCACGGGCACGGTCATGACGCCGACGGGCGATCATCGCTTTCTGGAAGGCCAGGTGCGCGGCGATGAGCTCGAGCTGTCGACGTTCGCAGGCGGCCTCGTCTATCTCTATCGCTTGAAAGTGACGGACGACGGGCGTCTGGAAGGCGATTACTGGCAAGGGCTCGCCTGGCACGAGAAGGTGAGCGCGCAGCGCGATGAGAATGCGACGATCGAAGGCGCCGGGCGCAAGACCGAGCTCAGGTCGGAAGACGAGCCGCTCAATTTCACGTTCCGCGATCCGGAAGGCAACGAAGTCTCATTGAGCGACGAACGCTTCCGCGACAAAGTCGTGCTCGTCACGGTCGGCGGCACCTGGTGTCCGAACTGCCACGACGAAGCGAAGTTCCTCGTACCGTTCTACGACGAGTATCGCGAGAAGGGCTTCGAAATCGTCGCGTTGATGTTCGAGCGGCACGGCGATTTCGCGAAGGCTGCGGCGGCGGTGCGCAACTATCGGCGCGATTTGGGAATCAATTTCCCCATCCTCGTCGCAGGCGTCGCGGAAGCGGATGATGTGAGCAACAAGCTGCCGATGCTCACGGGCATTTACGGCTACCCGACGGCGATCCTGCTCGACCGGCAGCACAAGGTGCGCGACATTCACACGGGTTTCTCGGGTCCCGCGACCGGCCGGCATTACGAGGAGTACGTCGCCGAGTTCACGGCGAAGGTCGAAACGTTGCTGGCCGAGTAAACGCGGTCAGCGCGGCGGCCGCAGGCGCAGCTCTTCGCGCGCGATGAAGAGCGCCGCGAGCGAGCGTGCTTCGGTCAGCTCGCCGCGCGCCACCATCACTTCGAGCTCATCGATCGGAACGGTCAAGACTTCGAGCGCTTCGGGCTCATCGCCCACCGCCTGGTCGGGGACAAGATCCGTTGCGAGCACGATGTGCGCTCGGTAAGCGAAGATGCACGGCGCGAGCGACAAGGTCGCGATCGAGCGTAGATTGCGCGCGGCGTAACCCGTCTCTTCGCGGAGCTCGCGGTTCGCGGCCTGCAACATTGATTCGCCTGCATCGACGCCGCCCATGGGCAGACCGAGCTCGTAACGCTCGAGCCCTACTGCATACTCGCGCACGAGCAAGACCTTACCGGGCGCAGGCACGGCGACGACGATGACGGTGCCGGCCGTGTTCGGTGCGGCGATTCGCTCGAACTCGCGTTCGGCTCCGCTTGCGAACCGCAATTGAACGGCTTCGACCTCGAAGAAGCGGGACTTGGCGGCGCTGCGCTTACCCAGGATCTCCGGAGGCTTGCGCGTGGGAGCGTGCGCTTGAAGCGGGCGAAGCAGCTTCATTGAACGTGGCTCGCAGGCGGCGGTGCTGCAGTGCTCATGAGACTGCAAGCGTGGCGCTCGGCCGGTCTTCGTTCGCGCCGAGCTCCTCGATCAGTTGCTGGCGCAGCCGATGAAACTCGAAGCTCGCGCGGTCGCGCGGCCGCGGCAGGTTCACGGAGACGACGCGACGAATGCGTCCCGGCCGCGGCTGCAGCACCACGATGTGATCGGCGAGGAAGACGGCCTCCTCGACATCGTGCGTGACGAGCAGCATGGTGATGCGCTCGCGCTCGCGGATCGCGAGCAGCTCGTTCTGCATTTGCTGGCGCGTTTGTGCATCGAGCGCGCTGAACGGCTCATCGAGCAGCAGGATGCGCGGGCTGGCGACGAGCCCGCGCGCGATCGCCACACGCTGTGCCATACCGCCCGACAGCTGATGTGGCAGCGCGTTCTCGAAACCATCTAGATGCACGAGGCGAATGTACTCGGCGACGCGACGCGCGCGCTCCTCGGCAGTGAGCCGCTCGCTCGCAAGCCCCAGCCCCACGTTCTGCGCCACCGTGAGCCATGGAAACAGACGCGGCTCCTGGAACACGATGCCGCGATCCGCACCGATGCCGGTGCGCGGCCGGCCGTCGACGCGAATCTCGCCGCTGTGCTCGAGATCGAGCCCGGCCAGCAGGCGCAGCAAGGTGGACTTGCCGCAGCCGCTCGCGCCGACGATGGCGATGAACTCCTGAGGCTCGATGCGCAGATCGAAGTCGCGGATGACCTCGAGATGCTCGCCGGCGACTCTGAAGGTCTTGCCGACGCGCTCGAATTCGACGATGGGGTTGGATACGCCGTTCATTGACGAAGACTTGCTGTGCGCCAGCGCGTTGCGCGCGCTTCCAAACGCTCGCCGGCAATGCGCAATGCCGCGCCGACGAGACCGACGAGCACCATGCCGCTCATGACGACTTCCATGAGCGCGAGCTGCTGTGCGTTGATGAGCACGCTCCCGATTCCTTCGCCGGAGCGCATGAAGTATTCGGCGCCGATCGCGCTCAGCCACGCGTACGTGAGTCCGAGATGCAGCCCCGAGAAGAGCGCGGAGGCGGCGCCTGGAAGTACGAGCACCCGCAGGCGTTGACGGGCGTTGAGCCGCAGCATGCGCGCGACTTCATCGAGCTGCGCCGAGCGATTGACGACGCCGTGATGAGCCGCGACGAACATCGGAAAGAACGCGGCGAGCGCGACGAAAACGACCTTGCCGCCCTCGCCGATGCCGAACCACGCAGTGATGAGCGGGATCCACGCGAACACGGCGACCTGCCGAAGCGTCGCAAAGGTGGGGCCGAACAGACGATCGGCGGTGCGCGACAAACCGAGAGCTACGCCGAGCAGCACGCCGAGCGTGCCGCCGACCGCAAGTCCCGCCGCGGCGCGCACCGAGGTGCTGAGGAGCGCATCGAGCAGCGTGCGGTCGTGCAAGCCGGCGAGCAGCGTTTCGATCACCGTTGACGGCGCGGGCAACAGATTCGCGTCGACTTGGGCGGTGGCGCTCAGCCATTGCCACAGCACGAGCAAGCCGACCGGCACGAGCCACGGCAAGAGTTTTTCCCAGCCCTTCGCGCCGGTGTGCGTCAGCTCCGGCGTAGCCGCGTGCGGCCAGCGGATGAGGCTGCGATCGAGCCGTTCGATGCCGCGGTCCATCAAGCGTCCGAACAGCGCAATGACGGCGATGCAGACGAAGACGATGTCGAGCATGAAGAGCTGCCGGCCCCAGACCATCAAGTAGCCGATGCCCTCGCTCGATGCGAGCAGCTCGACGACGAGCAGCGAAATCCATGCTTGCGCGAGCGCCAAGCGCAAGCCGGCCATGAACGACGGCAATGCGCTCGGCACGATCAGCGCGCGCAGCCTGAGCCAGACGGGCACGCGCAGCACGCGCGTCACCTCGCGCAGCTTCGGTTGCACGTCTGCGAGACCGCTCATCGTGTAGATCGTGATCGGCACGATGACCGCCTTGAGGATCACGGCGATCTTCAGCTCCTCGCCGATGCCGAGCACGACCATGAACAGCGGCAGCCACGCGAGCGTGGGAATTTGAATGAGCGCGAAGAAGCTCGGATAGAGCAGCTGCTTGGCGATGCGGCTGCTGCCCATGAGGATGCCGAGCGCAAGGCCGGCGACAACGCCCGCCGTCAATCCCAGCGCGAGGCGCTGCAGACTGATCCAGAGATTCGTCCATAGATCCGTCGTCGCCAAGTCGACGGCGGCCTGCCACACGAGCGAGGGTGCGGGCAGGACTTGCGGCGGCATCCATTCGAAATGGGCCGCTGCAGCCCACAACAGAAACAGAAAAGCAGGAACCACCCAGGCCGCGGCAGCCTGAGAAAACGCGCGCGCCACACGGCGCGCGCGCGGCGACGCATCGAGCGTCGCGGTGGAGAGAGCCTCGGGAGTAGCAGCCATCAGCGCGGCGGATCGTCCCTCAAACGGCGAGCTGCTCTTGCAGCGTCGCGCGAGGAACGCGCGGGCGCGGCAGTCCGAGCCGATCGCGCAGCGTCGTGCCTTCGTACTGCGTGCGGAACAGTCCGCGGCGCTGCAGCTCCGGTACGACGTACTTCGCGAAGTCTTCGAGCCCGCCCGGCAGCAGCGGCGGCATGACGTTGAAGCCGTCGGCCGCGCCTTGCTCGAACCAGCTCTGCAGCTCATCGGCGATCTGCTTGGCAGTGCCGATCAGCGTGAAGTGGCCGCGTCCGCCCGCGATGCGCAGATACAGCTGCCGGATGGTGAGGTTTTCGCGGCGTGCGAGGTCGACGAAGAGCTGCTGACGGCTGCGTTGACCGCTATCGGTCACCGGCAGCTCGGGCAGCGGTCCATCGATCGGGTAACCCGACAAGTCGAAATTGCCGATCATGCGTCCGAGCAGCGCAACGCCCGCGCGCGGATCCACCAGATCCTGCAGCTGTTGGAACTTGTCCTGCGCCTCGCTCTCGGTTTCGCCGACGACGACGAACACGCCGGGCATGATCTTGAGCTCGTCGGGCTCGCGTCCGTACTGCGCGAGCCGACCTTTGAGATCCGCATAGAACGCTTGCGCTGCCGCCAGCGTTGGCTGCGCGGTGAACGCCACATCGGCTGTTTGCGCAGCGAGCGTCTTGCCTGCTTCCGAGCTGCCGGCTTGCACGACGATCGGCCGGCCTTGCGGGCTCGGCGCGACGTTGAGCGGGCCTTTCACACGAAAGTGCGCGCCGCGATGGTCGAGGCGATGCACGCGGCTCGGATCGAAGTAGCGACCGCCCGCCTTGTCGGCGAGGATCGCGCCTTCTTCCCAAGTCGCCCACAGGCCCGTGACCACGTCATAGAACTCTCTCGCGCGCGCGTAGCGGTCGGCATGCGCAACGTGCTCATCGCGGCCGAAATTGCCGGCCTCGGCGGCATTGTCCGAGGTCACGAGATTCCAGCCGGCGCGCCCGTTCGAGATGCGATCGAGCGAAGCGAACTTGCGCGCGACGTGGAACGGCTCGTTGTACGTCGTCGTCGCGGTGGCGATGAGACCGATGTGCCGCGTGCTGGCCGCGAGCGCGCCGAGCAAGGTCAGCGGCTCGAGGCCGTCGAGGCGCGCGGCGCCATGCGAGAGATGTCCTTCGTCGACGGCGAGCGAATCGGCAAAGAAAATCGTGTCGAACAAGGCGCGCTCGGCTATTTCAGCCGAGCGCCGATAGAGCTCGAACGGGTTGCCTGCGAGATCGGCATCCGGATGCCGCCATGCAGCCACATGGTGTCCGTTGCCGATCAGAAAGGCGCCGAGCTTGATCTGTCGCGTCATTAGAAGTCCTTCCGCAAGCTGATGCCGAAGTAGCGCTGATCGTCGCGCGGCACGACACGGTTGATGAACTGACCGCCGGTGCCGAGGAACGACGCATACGACTTGTCGGTGATGTTCTTCACCACGAGACTCGCGCGCCAACCTTGCTGCGGCTGGGTGAGCGCAATGCTCGCGTTCCAGATGCCGTAGGCGCCTTGGATGGCGTCAGGCGACTGCGCGATGTCGTACTGCGTTTCGCTCTGCCAGTTGAAGTCGGTGCCGATCTCGAGGTCCCAATTGACGAGCGCGGTGAGCGGCACGACGTAGAGCGCGCTCACGTTGGCCTTCCAATCGGGCGAGTAGGGCAGCGGCTTGCCGTTCACCGCGCAGCTTGCGGCCGCGCCCGGCGGGCAGTTGAAGTTCTTGATGCGTGCATGCGTGTAGGCAACGCCGCCCGACAGCGTCAGCTCGGGAATCGGTCGCGCGTTGAAGTCGAGCTCGACGCCGCGCGTGCGCACTTCGCCCGCGTTGATGAGGCGCGTGACGACGGTCGTGCCGACCAGATCGAAGTAGTTGGCCTGATAGTTGTCGTACGTCGTATCGAACAACGCGAGGTTCGCCGTCGCGCGATTGCCGAACAAGCGCGACTTTAGGCCGATCTCGTACGAGTCCGATTCCTCGGGCGCGAGCACCGGCGTGTCGATCGCCTGCATGTTGAAGTAGACGTTGTAGGCCGGACCCTTGTAGCCGCGCGAATAGGTGACGTACGCCGTCACATCGTCCGTGAAGTCGTACTGCAGACCGGCGCGACCCGAATAACCGTCCTCGCTGGTCGAGCCCTCGCTTGCATAGGGCGCGCGAATGCCCGGCACCGAGTTCGTCGCCGAAGCGCTCGAAACGCGTGCGTGGTCGTACTCGAGGTCATCGTGCGTCCAACGAATGCCCGCGAGCGCACGGAAGGAGTCCGTGAAGTTGAACGTCGCTTCGCCGAACACCGCGTAGTTGATGTTGCGCGTGCCGTAATCGGCGCGGCCGAAATCCTCGACGAACGTTGCCGAGCCTTCTTCGCAGGGCGTGGCGCCCGGCGCGATGGCGGGCAGCGTCGAGCCGCTGCAGCGGGTGACGTTGCGGCGGTAGGTTTCCTCGTCGACGCCCTTGAACCAGTAGAGGCCCGCAACGTAGTCGACGAAACGTCCCTGCGGCGAGGCGATGCGCAGCTCCTGCGAGTACTGCTTGAAGTCGAGATCGCCGCGATCGTGCGAGCGCGCGAACTCCTGATAGATCTGGCCGAGGCGATCGCCGTCCTGGAACTGAACGTTGTTCCAATTGCGGAACGCCGTGATCGAGGTCAGCGTGTAATCGCCGATCTGCCAGTCCACCTGCGCAGCCACGCCCCAATTGTCGTCTTCGACATGCGTGTGCATGTCGCTGTTGATGCTGCGATTGTCCGGGCGCGGCACGACCGGGCCGAGCGCGGCGGCGAAGCCCGGGTTGTGCGTCACCGCGCCGGTCGGATAAGCGGTGAGCGTCGTGCCGGTGATCACCATCTGAACGTCGTCGTTCGAGTGCACGTAGTCGGCGCTCAGCGTGATACGCAAATCGTCGCTCGGCTCGATCTGGAACTTGGCGCGCCCGCCGGTGTGGCGATAGCCGTTGACGTTCTCGCCGTTGCGCACGTTCTTCACGTTGCCGTCGTAGGTGGCGTACAGGCCGCTGAAGGACGCGCTCACGCTCTTCGAGAGCTGGCCGGCCACGCCGGAGCGCACGCGGATCTCGTCGCCGCCGCCGAAGTAGGAGAGATCGAAGAAGCCGCCCGGCTGGCTCGAAGGCGCGCGGGTGACGATGCTGATCACGCCGGCGGATGCGTTCTTGCCGAACAAGGTGCCCTGCGGGCCGCGCAGGATTTCCACGCGCTCGATGTCGAGCAGATCGAGCGTCGCTTGCCCGCGTGCGCCGTAGACGACGCCGTCGATCACGGTCGACACCGACGACTCGACGCCGGGCGAGGTGGAGATCGTGCCCACGCCGCGGATGAAGAGCGACGTGTCCTTGTTGGACGACTGCGTGCGGAAGTTGACCGTCGGTACTTGGCTCGCGATGGAATTGACGTTCGTGCGATTGGCGCGCTCGAGATCCGCGCCGCTCAGGATCGACACGGCGACCGGAACGCGTTGGACGTCCTCGTCGCGGCGCGTTGCCGAGACGATGATCTGATCGAGCGTGTCGGTCGACTGAGCGAATGCAATGGAAGCGGGTGCAGCCGTGCAGGCGAGCAGGCTCGCAATGGCGAGACGCAGATGGGCGGAAGTGCGAGTGGGCCTGCTTGAGTGAGCGTTCATAGTGCTTCGTTTTCCGTCATTGAGATTGAGAAATCGTGGTTGCGGCGGTCTTGCCCACGAACTTGTCGTGTGGCTGCCAGACTTGGCGAAACCCGAGCTCATCGAGCGCGGCGTCGAGAAAGCTGCGCTCGATCCACGGCTCGATGTCGAAGGTGCGCCGAATCAGTCCGAAACGTTTCGCGAGCTCGATGTTGGTGCGGAAGTTGTCGATGAAGTACTTGTCGAGCAGCGGCGAAAAATGGAAGTTGAGGTTCGCATCGCGCAGCGATTCTTCGATCGCCTTGCGCGGGTAGCTCGACAGGTCCGCGACGAGCTGGGCATAGGCTTCGCGATTCTCTTCTTGCGAGAGCCAGTGCGAGGCGGTTACGACGGTCTTGACGACGCGGCGCGCGGCTTGCGGGTACTGCGCGAGGAACGATTGCACGCCGATGAACGCGCCTTGCCCCGAGCCCACGCCGTCGAGGTCGTTGCTGCTGAGCACGATGCGCACGACGCCGCGGTCGCGCAGCGCGAGCACGCGATTCGGCGCCCAGGTGGCGTCGATCTGCTTGGCGACGAGTGCGGCATTGACCGCGTTGAAATCGAGGTTGATGAGCCGAATGTCGCGCTCGCTCAGACCCGCGCGCTCGAGCACGCGGGCAAAGCCGAGCTGATCGGCGGTGCCGCGGAAGATGCCGACACGCTTGCCGCGCAGATCGGCGAGCGTGCGGATGCCGGACTCGGGCGTGACCGCGAGATAGCTCGTGACGCCGCGCGTGAGCGCAAGCAACAGGCGCGTGTCGAGTCCGCTGGCGCGGCCGATGATCGGCGGCAGATCGCCCAGGAACGCAAAGTCGATCTGCCGGTTGGCGATGGCTTCGTTGATCGCAGGACCGGCGCCTTTGAAGAAGTGCCATTCGATCTTCACGCCGTCTTTCGCGAACTCTTTCTCGAAGAGCCGGCGCGTGTTCAGCACATCCACCTGCCCGCCATAGCTCGGCTTCTGTCCCGCGCTCAGGTCGGGCGAGGCGAAACGAATGACTTTGGGCAGCGCCGCTTGCGAGCGGGCGGGAGAGAACAGGAAGCTCGCAACCGCACCGGCCGCGAGCGACTTCAATACGTCGCGACGTTTCATACGGGACGTTCTCCGAGCACGGCGGCGCGGCGCACGCTGCGGCGCGCCGGGAAGTAGTCCGAGACGGCGAGGTGTTGCGTGCTGCGGTTGTCCCAGATCGCGACGGTGTCCTTGCGCCAACGCCAGCGAACCTGAAACTCCGGTTTCTCCAGATGCTCGAGCAGCAGCCGCAAGAGGTGATCCGACTCGACGGTCGAGAGGCCCTCGATGTGCGTGGTGAAGGCGCGATTGACGTAGATCGACTTGCGTCCGGATACCGGATGCGTCGTCACGATCGGGTGCGCAACCGGCGGCAGGCTCGCGTACACTTCATAGATGCGCTGCTCGTGGCCGTAGCGCGCGAACGCGGCCGGCGGAAAGCCCTTGAAAAAGGAGTGCACGGCCTTGAGCTCCCCGATCAGACGCTTGATGGGCTCCGACAAGGCCCGATACGCCGCCTCGGCATCGAGCCAGAGCGTGTCGCCGCCGACCGGCGGGATCTCGACGGCATGCAGCACGCTCACTTTGACCGGCGTCTCGACGAACGTGACGTCCGCGTGCCAGGTATCGTTGTTGCCCTTGCGACGATCGTCGTAAGCGAACACCACGAGATCGCGGTGGTCAGGATCGGTATCGAAGAGCGGATGCACGTGCAGCGGCCCGAAGCGCTGCGCGAACTCGCGCTGCTCGGCAGCAGACCACTGCTGGTTCTCGAAGAAGAGCACCTTGTGCTCGACGAGCGCCGCGTCGATCGCGGCAAACAAGTCATCGTCGACGTGGCGTAGATCGATATCGTGGACGACTGCGCCGAGATTCGGCGTCAGCTTGTCGATGCGCAGGGTTGCCCCGGCAAGTTGTTGGTTCGGCAGAGACATGCAGCACTCGCAAGAGCGCCGCGATCCCCTCGATCAGTGCGGCGCTGATGAAAGCTCGGCACTATTCGATCGGGCTGCCCTGTCCGGGCCGAGCGGATGGTGGAGAATCTATTGACGGGCCCGTAACATTCGAAGCGCCGGTTCGGTCACTATTCAGTCACCGACGTGCTGCATTGCGTGCGGTAGCGCTGAAATCGTGGGTCAACAACCGAGAATCAGGCGATAACAACGGAGTCACAAGGCGTCGTCATGCGCTACATATCGATTCGTTGTAGCGCCATGCGACATGGCAATGAATGACAGGCTCGATGCCGTGAATGGTCGCCGGCAGCAACGGCGCGGTTTCGAGCTGCGAGCGAGGAGAAATAAAGAGAATGACGCTCAGAACTGGATTGATCGGTTTCGGGTTGGCGGGGCGCTATTTCCACGCGCCGTTCTTGCGTCTCGCCGGGTTCGACGTCGCGGCGGTCGTCACCAGCCGACGCGACGAGGTGCACTCGGTTTTTCCGCAAGCCGATGTGCTGCCCGATGTCGATTCGCTGCTCGGCCGCAACGACATCGATCTCGTCGTCATCGCCTCGCCGACGCAAGCGCACTACGGCCAAGCGCGCGCCGCGCTCGAGGCGGGTAAGCACGTCGTCGTCGACAAACCCGTGGCCGTGACCGCCGAAGAGGCGCGCACGCTCGCGCAGCTTGCTCGCGAGCGCGGTCGCGTGCTGAGCGTGTTCCACAACCGGCGTTGGGATGCCGACTTCCTCACGCTGCGCAAGCTCATCGCGGAAGATCGCTTGGGCGAGATCAACGGCTATCACGTGCGCTGGGATCGCTATCGACCCGAGCCCTCGGCGAGCTGGCGCAATCTGCCGGACCCCGCTTCGGGCATGGTGTACGACCTCGGCTCGCACCTGATCGATCATGTGCTCGTGTTGTTCGGCCGGCCCGATTGGGTGCAGGCGGATGCCTTCACGCAGCGCGAGGGCGCGCGGACCGACGACGGCTTCGAGATCCTGATGGCCAAAGGCAAGCTGCGCATCACGCTCGGCGTCAGCTATCTCGCCAGCGACGGCGGCTGGCGTTTCCGCGTGCATGGCTCGCGCGCCTCGTTCCTCAAGGCCGAGCTCGATCCGCAGGAAGATCAGTCGTTGGCCGGCATGCAGCCGGACGATCCGCGCTTCGGCGTCGAGGACGAGCGCGTTTGGGGCAAGGTTGTCTACGGCGCGACCGGCAAGACCGAGATCGTGCCGTCCGAGCGCGGCTGCTGGATCGAGTACTACCGCGGCGTGCGCGCGAGCCTCGAACAAGGCCTGCCGCCGCCGGTGACGGCAGACCAGGCCGCCGAGGTCATCGAGATCATCGAGGCGGTCTACCGCAGCGCGCGGGAAGGGCGGCGTATCGCGTTGCAGTGACGTTATGCCGTGGGGCCGCAACTTGCGTCCTCATCGCGTCGATCGTCGTTTGTTACAGTACGGGCGACGCCGGCCTGAGCGGCGTCGCTCCATTCTCACAGCGTGGCTCTCATGCCTTCTTTCGACATCGTCTCCGAGCTCAACACCCACGAAGTCACGAATGCCGTCGATCAAGCGAATCGCGAGGTCGGCACGCGCTTCGACTTCAAGGGCACGAATGCGAAATTCGAGCTCAACGGTTTCGTCGTGACCTTGGTCGCGCAAACCGACTTTCAGCTCAAGCAGATGATGGACATCCTGCGGCTCAAACTGAGCAAGCGCGGCATCGACATCGCTTGCCTGAAGGTGGATGAGCCGGTGCTCTCTGGACAGACGGCCAAGCAGGTCGTCACGTTGCGGCAAGGGATCGATACCGAGCTCGGCAAGAAGATTCAGCGCCTGATCAAGGACTCGAAGCTCAAGGTGCAAGCGGCGATTCAGGACAAGCAGGTCCGCGTCTCGGGCAAGAGCAAGGACGAGCTGCAGGCGGCGATCGCGCTCGTGCGCAACGCCAAGCTGGATCTGCCGCTTCAGTTCACGAATTTTCGCGACTGATCGCTACGCGCGGTTGCGCATCGCCAAGGCTCACTCATCGCGCAGCTGCGCCCACGTCGGTGCGTGATCGCTCGGCTTGGGCAGATCGCGCACCCAGCGATCGACGTTGGCATCGACGAGCCGGCCGGCGAGCTCGCGATTGAGCAGCAGATGGTCGATGCGAAGGCCGGCGTTACGTTTCCAATGATCGCGGAAATAATCCCAGAAGGTGTAGATCTGCTCGTCGGGGTGCATCGCGCGCAGCGCATCGACCCAGCCCTGCGCGAGCAAACGCTGATAGGCGTCGCGCGTTTCGGGTTGCAATAGCGCGTCTTTGCGCCAGGACTTCGGGTTGTAGATATCGAAGTCGGTGGGCACGACGTTGTAATCGCCTGCGAGCACCACGGGTTTGCCGCAGTCGTAGAGCGTCGCTGCATGAGTGATGAGCCGTTCGAACCAGGCAAGCTTGTAGTCGAATTTCTCGCCCGGTTGCGGATTGCCGTTCGGCAGATACAAGCAGCCGACGACGATGCCTTTCGCCGATGCTTCGATGTAACGGCTCTGCACGTCGTTCGGATCGCCGGGCAGGCCGCGGCGAATTTCCACCGGATCTTCGCCCTTGGCCAGGATCGCCACGCCATTCCAAGAGCGCTGCCCGTGCCACACGGCGCCATAGCCGGCCGCGCGAATCGGCACGATCGGAAAATTCTCATCCGATGCTTTGAGCTCCTGCAGGCAGGCGATGTCCGGCTGCTCTTTCTCCAGCCAGGCAAGCAGGTGACCCAGACGGCTGGAGATGCCGTTGACGTTGAAGGTTGCGATCTTCATGCGAAGCGGTCGGTGTCGGACGAGCAGACCGCGCAAGGTACGCGGTCCGCGGCGACTGTACACCAATCCGCCTTTAGTGTCGCGACGCTGGACTCAAAGCGTGCTCGCAAGCGGCGCGTCGGCCGGATTGTGCTCGTTGAGGAATGCCTCGACGCGCTTTAGGTAATCGACGAAGTTGTCCGGATTCTCGAAGCCGTGGCCTTCGTCTTTGTAGACGACGAACTCGTGCGGCTTGTTCGCTTTCGTGAGCGCCTCGTGCATCTTGCGTGACTGCGACACCGGCACGGTCTTGTCACGTGCGCCGTGCGCGATCAGCAGCGGAATCTGGATGCGGTCCGCTGCCTTCAACGGCGAGACGGTCGCAAGATCGAAGCTCTTCTCGCCCTGTACGGTGCTGCGCCAATCGCGGTAGTAGCGCGTGGCCGTGAAAAGTCTGCGGTCATAGCGCAGCATCGCTTCGACGTCCGAGATGCCGGCGAAGCTGATGGCGCACCGATAGATATCGGGGTTGCGCACGGCAGCCCACATTGCCGCATAGCCGCCGTACGAGCCGCCCATGATGCAGACGCGTTTCGGATCGACCGTGCCGCGTTCGACCAGCCACTTCACGCCGTCGTCGAGGTCGTCCTGCATGCCGCGTCCCCACTGGCCTTCGCCTTTTTGCACGAATGCTTTGCCGTAACCGACCGAGCCGCGGAAGTTCGGCTGCAGCACGGCGTAGCCGCGATTGGCGAGGAACTGCACTTCGGCGTGGTAGATCCACTGATCGCGCGCGAACGGACCGCCGTGCGGCACGATGACGAGCGGCAGATTCTTCGGCTCGCGGTCGCGCGGCAACGTGAGATAAGCAGGAATCTCCAGGCCGTCGCGCGCTTTGTAGGTGACGCTTTCGACCGGCGCGAGCGCCTTGGCGTCGATGCGCGAGTATGGTTTGGCGAGCAGTCGCATCACGCCGGCGGCAGGCTCGAAGTAATAGTAGAGGCCCGGATCGGACGCGCCGCCCGTCCAGACGATCATCTTGTCGCGCTCCTTGCTGTGCGTGACGATCGTGTTGATGCGTCCCGGGATGGCGGCGTCGATTTCCTCCTGGATGGTCTTCATCTCCGGATCGAACCACTCGACGCGTTGCCGATCGTCGATGTAGCGCACCGCGCGCAGCACGCCGTCCTGGGTGACATAGACGCTGTCGAGATCGACGCTCGGGTGCTCGAAGAGCGTGTCGGTGATCTCGTCCTTCGCGATGTCGTAGCGATACAGCCCGAAGCGGCCCGTCTTCCAGTTCGAGACCAGATAACCCTGATCGCTCCCTGCGACGAGCACGATGTTGTCGATGTCGTCGTTCGCATCGCCGCTGCCGGAGGACTTGCCGCTGCCGGATCTCGTGCTACGCGCGATGCGCTCGAAACGCGAGTTCTCGTCGCGGCGGTAGAGCACCCAGGTGCGATCCTTGGTGCGGCCGATGCCGGTGCGCACCACGCCGTTCGAATCGGCAAACCAGTCCCAGACGTGGTCTTGCGGGCGCACGATCATCTTGCTCTTGAGCGTATCGAGATCGACGCGCCAGACGGACGGATATTGGTCGATCGCCGCCTGCAGGTTGAGCAGTAGCCACGAGCCGCTCGGATCGACGTAGATCACATCGTCGCCCATGAAGCCGGCGTTCTTCTTGCCGACCAAATGCACTTGCTGCGTTTCGATGTCGAACATGAGTAGGCGCGTGACGTAGACGTCTTCGCCCATGAAGAACTCTGAAGTGCCCACGCTCAGCAGCAGCCGCTTGTCGCCGGCCCATTGATACCAGCGCAGATCGCGATCCTCCGGGATGGGGATCGTCAGCGAGTTCTGCTGGTTCTTGAGGTCGATGATGGCGATCCGCAATCCGTCCTTCGAGTAGGCGCGCGCGGCCACGCGCTCGCCGCTCGGCGACAGGAGCGGTGCGGTCATGAACGGCAGCGCACCGAAATCTTCGGCGCTGATCCGCGGTACCGAGGCGGTTTCGGTGGCGCTCCAGGCGTGCGTTGCCGGCGCAAGAACGCCGATTGCCGAGAGCAATACGAGGACGAGCGAGAGGCGTGGTGACTTCATGTTTTTCCCGCTGTTGTAGTGTCATCCGTCCTGGGCGATGTTGCATAACCTGCGCCCGATGTCACCTGGGGACATGAGAAGAACACGGCGGACGCAGCTGCGCGCAGCTTATCGATCGCGACGCGGGCGGCCAGTGAGCAACGTCACGAAGCGGACGGTCGGGTCGAGATTGGCATGGATAGACAGCCGGTTGCGGTCGGGCGGCGGCTGTCGGGAGGGATCGAATCGTGTCGCCGACTTATTAATAGATTGCCCGCGCCGTCCTGGACGAGACCTGCGCAGTTGGTCGGGAGGGCGTGCCCTCCCCCGCGCAGCGGCGGGGAAGGGCGTTCGGTGGGATCAGAGCGGTTTGCGGAACTTGAGCGTCATGCGATCGCTCTCGCCGATCGCCTCGAAGCGCTTGCGCAGCTCGGGATCGTTGCGGCTCGTCGCGAGCGATGGCGGGAGCCGCCAAACGCCGTCGGCCTCGGTCGGCTGATCCTGCGGATTAGCATTGATCTCGCTCGAATCGACGAATTCGAAACCGGCCTTCTCGAAGGCAGCGATGACGGCGGATTGTTTGACGTAGCCGGAGTCGCCTTTGGCCCAATCGTCGGAGCTCGACTCGGGCGCGCGATGCGCGACGACGCCGACGATGCCGCCCGGCTTCAAGATTCTGTGCATGTCGGCCAGCGCCTTGGTCAGATAACCGCCTTGCGCTTCGAGCCGCATGAAGTGATGGATCGCGCGCACGACGAGCACGGCATCGACGGTGCCGGTCAGCTCGTCAGGGAAGGCGCCGTAGTGCACGGCCACGACTTCGGCATCGCCTTCGCCGCGCTGGGCATTCATCTTCGCGGCGAATTCTTCGGCCCACTTCGCCTTGACGGCAGGATCGGGCGAGTAATTGCCGAAGTGCTGCCACATCTCTTGCGAATAGTCGGCGGCGATGACTTTGCCGTCGGGTCCCAAGTAGCGCATCAGGATGCCCGAGTACCAAACCTCGCCGGGCAGCGTATCGACGACAGTCATGCCGGGCTCGATGCCGAAGAACGCGAGCGTTTCCTTAGGATGGCGCCATTGAAAGCGCGCCTTGTCCTCGTCGGAGAGCGACTCGAGCACCAGATCGAGCTTGTCGATCTGCGTGGCGTCGGCGGCGCGTTCGGCGCTCGGCTCGGGCGCTGTCGGCGCTACCGGCTCCGAAGATTTCGAGCAAGCGCACAGCGCGAGCGCTGCGCCCGCGAGGATGAGTAACCGTCCTTTCATGTAGATGTCCCCCTTTGGTTGCGATGGCCGGAACGTTGCCCGGCTGCTGTTGGACCGGAGAAAGCCGCAACGCATTACGCGGCGGCCGCGGGAGCGAGGCGGTTATAGCACAGCCGTCCGGCGCGACGGCGGCGCAGGCTTGATCGGCGCGTGTCGCGCTTCGTTGGCCGAGCGCAGCGCGCGAATTCCGCCGCGCGAATCCTGCGTCCGGCGTGAAACGATCCTGTAGCTATGCAACACTTCGCGCACTGTCCAAAGCGTTCGGAGAACCATAAGAAATGCGCAAGCTCAGCCTGTGTTTGGTGACCTTGTGCGGCTTGTATTCGGCCGCCGTCGCGGCGTCGGACCGTCCGTCGACACTTCTTCACGAAATCTTCCAGGATCATGCGGTGCTGCAGCGCGACCGACCCATCGATGTATGGGGAAGCGCGGCGGCAAACGATGAGATCACGGTCAGCATCGACGGCAAGCAAGTCTCGGCGCGTGCCGACGAGCGCGGCGCTTGGCGCGTGCAGCTGCCCGCGATGCCGGCCGGCGGCCCCTACACGCTGACGGCGAGCGCAAAGTCGGGAGCGACGCAGACGATCTCGGACGTGTTGATCGGCGATGTGTGGCTGTGCTCGGGCCAATCGAACATGGAGATGCAGGCGCGCGCCGCGCTCGATTTCTTCGGCGAGAGCATGCGCGCTGCGAACGATTCGATTCGGTTGCTCACCGTGGGACGGAAGACGAGCGCAACGCCGCTCAGCCATTTCAGCACCCCGGTGCGCTGGCAGCCGACGACGAGCCAGAGCTTCGCGGAATTCTCCGCTGCGTGCTTCTACTTCGCGCGCGAGCTGCAGAAGCACGTCAAGGTGCCGATGGGTCTCATTCACGCTTCGTGGGGCGGCTCGCGCATCGAGCCGTGGATGAGCGCCGAAGCATTGCGCGCCGCCGGCGGCTTCGACGATCTGCTCCAAGTGTTGGAAGTCAAGGACACGGCGCCGCAGGAAGCGCTCAAGCGTTGGGCGGAGGTGTGGCAGCGCTGGTGGAAGAGCCGCGTGCCGTCCGTCGAGCCATGGCGCGATCCGAATCGAGGCGAGTGGCGTACCGCGCCGGCAAAGCTCACCCATTGGGAAGACTGGGGCGTGCCCGAGCTCGCCGATTTCAACGGCATGGTGTGGATGCGCGCGCGCGTGGAGCTCGATGCCAAGCAGGCAAGCCAGGCAGCGAAGCTGTCGGTCGGCAAGATCGACGACGTCGACATGACATGGGTGAATGGCCGCTTCGTCGGCACCACCGCCGGCTCCTTCCATGATCGTCTGTACGACCTGCCGAAGGGCACGCTCAAGAAGGGCACGAACACGATCATGGTGAACGTGCTCGATCTGTGGGCGCGCGGCGGCCCGTGGGGCGATACGCCGCGAGCGCTGCAATTCGCGGACGGCACTTCGGTGTCGCTCGAAGGCAAGTGGGAATATCAGATCGTGCCGAAGAGCGTCGGCGAGCCGCCGCGTGCGCCGTGGGACGAAACGGCCGGGTTGACCATCATCGGCAATGCGATGATCGCGCCGCTCGGCACCTATGCGATGCGCGGCGTCGTCTGGTATCAGGGCGAGTCGAACACCGGCGACTGGGCGCAGTACGAAAACCTGCTGCATCACTGGATGGCCGACTGGCGCGCACGTTTCGGTCAGGACGTCGCGTTCCTCATCGTGCAGCTGGCGAACTACGGACAGCCGCCGTTCGAGCCGGTCGAAAGCGGTTGGGCAGGCTTGCGCGAAGCGCAGCGTCTTGCAGTCAAGAAGGACGGCAAAGCGGGCCTTGCGGTTGCGATCGACCTCGGCGATCGCTGGGACATCCATCCCGCGAACAAGCAGCAAGTGGGTTATCGGCTTGCGCGCGCCGCGCGCCACGTAATCTACGGCGAAGCGATCACGCCGTCCGGCCCGGCGCCCGTCAGTGCGCGTCGCGAGGGCGATGCGATCTTGGTGAGCTTCGAGGACGTCGAAGGCAAGCTCGTTGCGTACAGCGGCGCGTACCCGGTCGGCTTCGAGCTCTGCGGCAAGGACACCGGAACGTGCCAGTACGCACTCGCCTCGATCGTCGACGAGCATACGGTGAAGCTCACGGCGGACAACGTCGGCAGCGCAACCCGCGTGCGCTACTGCTGGGCCGACAGCCCCGTCTGCACGCTCTACGACTTGGCGCCGCTGCCGGCAGGGCCGTTTGAGATCGCGGTGGAGTGAAGGGTGCTGCGGTAGGCATCCTCCGCTTCGCTATGGCAAGACGGATGCTCACGCGTCAGGGCAGACGCGTGAGCGTCGAGGTGGATCCTGCGCATCAACGCGGATGCTTCGCTTCAGGGCATTCCTCTGGCTGTAGCCCGTAGCCTGTAGCCCGCGCAGCGCGCAGGCTGAAGCCCGTAGCCCGTAGCCCGTAGCCTGTAGCCCGTAGCGCGCGCGCAGCGCGTCTCTTGCCAGCGCCCAGCGCCCAGAGCCCAGTACCCAGAGCCAATGAGCGATTCGACTGTCGATGCCCTCTTCTGGCCCTTTCTCGAAGGCCAGATCGAATGGCCGCAAGGCGATGTCTTGTTCTTGCGTGCGCGCGATGGTCGGCCGTTGCACGAACGCAAATGGCCGGGGCTCGTCTGCGAGCAAACGTTCAAGCCGGATGCCGCCGCGCTCGAGCGTGCGGGGTTTGAAATTCGCGCCGAAGAATCGAATCGCGATCGTTCGTTTCCGCTCGTGATGCTATTGCCGCCGCGGCAGCGCGACGAAGCGCGGGCATTGATGGCGCGAGCGATCGAATCGGCAAGCATGGGCGGGCGAGTGATCGCCTGCGCGAGCAATAACGAAGGCGCGCGTTCGCTCGAAGCGGATCTTCGCGCGCTTGCGGGTCCGCTCGAAGTGGCGAGCAAACACAAGTGCCGTGTGTTCTGGACGGCGCCGCTCGGCGCCTCCGTCGACCGCGCCTTGCTGGCCGAATGGCGCGCGCTCGATGCCGTGCGTCCGATCGAGGACGGACGTTTCGTCAGCCGTCCCGGCGTGTTCGCTTGGGATCGAATCGATGTGGCGTCCGCATTGCTCGCGGCGCATTTGCCGGAGGATCTCGCCGGACGCGCAGCGGACTTGGGCGCAGGCTTCGGATACTTATCGGTCGAGCTGCTGCGACGCGCACTCGGCATTCGCTCGCTCGATCTCTACGAAGCCGAGCAACGCGCGCTCGATCTTGCGCGTACGAATCTCGCGCCGTTCGCCGCCACAACGAAGCTTGCCTTCTATTGGCACGACGTCACGACCGGCTTGCGCTCGACGTACGACGTGATCGTGACCAATCCGCCGTTTCATGCGCAGCGCGGCATCGATCGGCCGGATATTGGACGACGTTTCATCCAGGTCGCGGCCGACGCACTCGATCCCGGCGGACGGCTCTGGCTGGTCGCCAATCGCCACTTGCCTTACGAAAGCGTGCTGACGAGCGCATTCGACCGCGTGCGAGTGGTCGCGGCCGAGAAAGGATTCAAAGTTGTGGAAGGGATTAAGGCTGTAGGCGGTAGGCTGTAGGGAAGGGCGCTGGGTACTGGGCTCTGGGCGCTGGCAAGAAGCGCGCTGCGCGGGCTATGGACTACAGGCTACGGGCTACAGGCTACGGACTACAGGCTGCGGGCTGCAGGCTTCAGCCTGCGCGCTGTGCGGGCTACGGGCAACACGCTATGGACTACAGGCTACGGGCAACAGGCTACGGCCTGCAGGCTATGGGCTTCAGGCCGCGGCCAGATAGATGGCCTTGTCAGCGTCCTCCCTTAACCGTTTGCAAACAATCGCGCCAAGTCCTCTTCGGTCAGTCGCCTCCACTTCCCCTCCGGCAAATCGCCGAGCGTGAGTCCGCCGATGCGGCTGCGGTGCAGTTGCTCGACGTGATTGCCGACGGCGGCGAACATGCGTCGCACTTGGTGATAGCGGCCTTCGGTAACCGTCACGCGTACGCGTCGTGCGTCGAGCACGTCGAGCCTTGCGGGCGCGAGCGGCGTGTCTTCGGAGCGGAGCTTGAGCTTGCCGCTTGCGAAGATGCGTTCCTCGTCGCCGCGTAAGTCGCGTGCGAGCGTTGCTTCATACACCTTCTCGAGCTTGTGTTTGGGCGAGGTGATCTTGTGCAGGAGCTTCCCGTCATCCGTCATCAGCAAGAGCCCGGTCGTGTCGCGGTCGAGCCGTCCGACCGAAGCGAGCAGCGGCGAACGCAAGCGAAACCGATATGGCAAGAGCTCATAGATGACCGCGCCTGGATCCTGCGTCGAGCAGGTGTAGCCTGCGGGTTTGTTGACCATGATGGTGAGGGGAAAGGGCGGGTCGAGCGGTTCGCCGTCGATGCGCACATCGGCATGCTCGACGCGATCGTCGGCGTACAGTACTTCGCCGTGCGCGTCGGTGATGCGTCCTTCGCGAAACATCGCCAGGACTTCCTTACGGCTGCCGTAGCCGAGATTGGCAATGAGCTTGATTAATTTCATGGTGCAAGGAATGCGCGGCGCCGTGCTTCTTTTACGCTGTACTGGTGCGCGCCGCGTCATTCTGCCACTGCGCGTCGGTCGGTGCTTCGCCGTAGACTCGGCGACATGGCCGCACAACCGCTCCCGCCATCGATGTCTTGTTGGACGATCTCGCAGCGTGCGCAGAAGCTCACGAGCTCTGCGATCCGCGAGATTTTGAAAGTCACGGAGCGGCCGGAGGTCATTTCCTTCGCGGGTGGGCTGCCGTCGCCCGATACGTTTCCGGTCGAGCGCTTGCGCGAGCACACCGCTCGCGTGCTCGCCGACGCACCGAGCGCGGCCCTGCAATACGGCCCGACGGAAGGTTATCTCGCTTTGCGAGAGTGGATCGCGGCGCAGCACGGCGTGTCGCCTGCGAACGTGCTCATCACCACCGGCTCGCAGCAGGCGCTCGATCTGCTCGGCAAGGTGCTGATCGATCCCGGCAGTCGCGTGCTCGTCGAGACGCCGACGTACCTAGGTGCGTTGCAGGCTTTTTCGCTGAGCGAGCCGACGTTCGTATCGGTGCCCTCGGACGATGACGGACCGATCGTGAGCGAACTGACACCGGCGCTCACGGAGGGCGCGCGGTTCATGTACTGCTTGCCGAACTTCCAGAATCCGACGGGGCGCCGGTTACCGCTCGAACGTCGCCGCACGCTCGCGGAGCTCGCGGCCGCGCGCGGGCTGCTCGTCGTGGAGGACGATCCGTACGGCGCGCTGTCGTATCGGGGCGATGTGTTGCCGTCGCTGCATTCGATGCAGCCCGAGGCGGTCGTGTACATGGGCTCGTTCTCGAAGGTGCTCGCGCCGGGATTGCGCGTCGGCTACCTCATCGCGCCGTCCGGTTTGTACGCGAAGCTCGTACAAGCCAAGCAGGCCGCCGATCTGCACACGCCGAGCTTCACCCAGCGCATCGTTTACGAAACGATCAAGGACGGTTTTCTCGATACCCACGTGCCGAGCATCCGCCGGCTCTACGGCGAGCGCTGTCAAGCGATGCTCGCGGCGATGAGTCGGCACTTTCCTGCAGCGGTGCAATGGAACCGCCCGGAAGGCGGCATGTTCATCTGGGTGAAGCTGCCCGCCGGCCTCGACAGCAGCGTGCTGCTCGAGAAGGCGGTCGCCCGCAACGTGGCGTTCGTACCCGGCGCTCCGTTCTTCGCTAACGCGCCGCAGCCCAACACCATGCGGCTTTCGTTCGTCACCGTTCCGCCAGAACGTATCGAGCGCGGTATTGCCATCTTGGGTGAGCTGATTGGCGAGGAATTGGAGCACGTTCGATAAGGGCGCTGGGCTCTGGAGAGAACGCGCTCGCGAGCGAGCTAGGGACTACGGCCAACGCGCGGTGCGGGCTGTAGGCGGCAAGCTGTAGGAAGAGCGCAAAAGCCCCCTTTCTTCACCTGCGTTCTTCCTGCTGTGAATGCAGTCTCCTCGATGCGCAAGCGTTCTCGGTCCTGCCGTCACTCAGCGTCTTTCGCGTAAGATAGCCGCCCCCTTCGTTCATCGGTTCAGTGGAAGCGCGCGCTCATGAGCATGTCACTTCGCGAGCAGTTGTTGGCGGCAGGTCTCGGCACGAAAAAGCAGGCCAGGGAAGCCGAGCGTGGGCAGCATCGCAAGGACAGGGCCGCGAAGCAGGCCGAACAGGAACGGCGTGCGGCCGAGGCGCGGGCGGCCAAGATCGCGCGCGATCAGGAGCTGATGCGCAAGCGTCAGGATAACCAGGAGCGCAAAGAGCGCTGGATGCAGATCAAGGCGCTCATCGAGCAGCACCGCATTCCCAAGCCCGACTCATACGAGTACTTCAACTTCATCGACCGCGAGAAGGTGCGGCGCATCCCCGTCGATGCGGCATTGCGTGAGAAGATCATCCGCGGCGAGGCGGTCATCGTCCGTTGCGAGGGTCGTTACGATCTCGTGCCGCGCGAGATCGCCGAGCGCATCCGCGAGCGCGAAGCGCGTGCGGTCATCGATCTGAAGGCGTCGGAAAGCACGCCGCCGGACGAGAACGATCCATACAAGGATTACGTCGTCCCCGACGACCTGATCTGGTAGCGCCTGAGCCGGCGTCCCGTCCGCGACGGTTTTTCACGATCACACCGCGAGCGCGCGGCGCCGCTTATGTGTTACCTTCGACGCACCATCGCATAGCGACGGTGGGCCGTGTTCGATGGACGATTATAAGCAGCGTTGATGGAGCTACCTCGGAAGCACGCTGGTCCCAGCAAACGTGCGAGCCCGTGCGCGCTACGACGTGGTTCCGTCACGTCCGCTGGTGCCACGATCCTCGTCCCGGCCTTATGGGCGTTGAAGTTGTATCTGCAACGCTGTGTGTGCCTCGTTGGTAGCAATTCTTCCCGAGCTCTCCTTCGCATGCGGCGCTTCCGCGGCGTCAGCGACGTTCTCACTCGCCCGCTTGGTAGGCTTCCGCAGCATCGCGCAGGTGTGACCGCTGCGGAAAAGTTGGCATTCCCAACGTTCACGCGGCCGGCCGCGTGCGAGGTGGGTGCGCGATGACGCAGAGCCGACGCCCGGTTCGCAAGCGAGTCATGGGCATCATGCTCTTGGCGAGCGCCGCGGCCCTTGCGTTCGCGAGTCTGGGCTTCGGCGGTTACGAGTACATCACCCTGCGCAACCGCTTCATGACGCATGTGGACATGCTCGCGCGCGTGGTGGCCGCGAACAGCGCGTCCGCACTCGCCGCGGGCGACGAGCGCGCAGCTCATGAGGTGTTGGCGACGCTGGAGCAAGCGCCTTTCGTCGAAGCCGCGGCGCTGTACGATGCGAACGGGCACGTGTTCGTTCGCTATCCGCGCGACGGCCCGAGCACGATTCCGCAAGCAGCAGGCACGGCCGGGTTGGGGCTCGAGCATCGAGGGCACGTCGCGGGATTCGTAGCAGTGTCGGACCCGGAGGAGCGTCCGCTCGGCATGCTCTATCTCAGGGCTGCGACCGATCTCGCTCATGGCAGCCTTGGGTCGCAAGGCTTGATTGCGCTCGTCGTCATGGCCGCGTCGCTATTGTTCGCGTACGTGGTGTCGCTTGCACTGCAGGAGCGCATTACTCGACCGATTCACGCCCTCGCGAATACCGCGCGCGCCGTTACCGAGCGCGGCGACCTGTCGATGCGCGCGCCGAGCATGTCGCAGAACGAATTCGCGGTGCTGTCGGCGACGTTCAATCAGATGCTCGAGCGCATCGATGCGCAGAGCACGGCGCTCAAGGAGACCGAGCAGCGCCTGCGGGCTCAGATCGCGCGGCTCGATCTCCTGCACCATACGACTCGCGCGATCGGCGATCGGCTGGACTTGCAGAGCATTTATCAGGTGATCCTGCGCCGGCTCGAGGACAACATGCCGATCGAGTTCGGCTGTGTGTGTCTCTACGACGGCGCGCAGCTCATCGTCGAGACGATCGGCGCAAAGAGCATGGACCGCGCGACGCGGCTGGGTCTGTTGCCGAAGGCGCTGCTGCCGCTCGATCAGGAGGAATTGGCGCAGTGCATCCGCGGCGAGCTCCTCTACGAGCCGGACCTGTCCGAATGCAAGAGCGTTTTCACGCAGCGGCTGGCCGAGACGGGCTTGGGATCGCTCGTGATCGCGCCGCTCATCGTCGAGAGCAAAGTGTTCGGCGTGCTCATTGCGGCGCGCAAGCGCGCTCGCGGCTTCGTGAATCTCGACTGCGAGTTCCTGCGGCAACTGAGCGAACACGTGGCGCTCGCAAGCCATCAAACGCGGCTCTACACGGAGCTGCAGCAGGCATACGACAACCTGCGTTTGAGCCAGCAGACGCTGCTGCAGCAAGAGCGCCTGCGGGCGCTCGGGCAGATGGCAAGCGGCATCGCGCACGACATCAACAACGCCATCTCTCCGATCTCGCTTTACACCGAGGCGTTGCTCGATCACGAACCGACGCTGAGCGAGCGCGCCCGCGAATACTTGCGCACGATTCAGCGCTCCATCGCCGATGTCGGGCAGACCGTCACGCGCATGCGCGAGTTCTATCGCAGACGCGATCAGACCACCGAGCTTGCGCCCGTCGATCTCAACGAGCTGGCGGGCCAGACGCTCACGCTGACGCGTGCGCGCTGGAGCGACATGCCGCAAGAGCGCGGCATCGTGATCGAGGTGCTCGCCGAGCTCTCCGCAGGCTTGCCCAAGATAATGGGGACCGAAAGCGACATCCGCGATGCATTGACGAACCTCATTTTCAATGCCGTCGATGCGATGCCGGAGGGCGGGCGGTTGACGTTGCGAACGCGCGTGATCGAAGGGGAGCTGGCGCTGGTCGAGCTCGAAGTGGCCGACGCCGGAGTCGGTATGGACGAAGAGACGAAACGGCGCTGTCTCGAACCGTTCTTCACGACCAAAGGCGAACGCGGCACCGGCATGGGTCTTGCGATGGTGTACGGTATGGCGCAGCGCCATCACGCACAGATCGTCATCGACAGCACGCCCGGTGCGGGAACGTCGTTCAAGATCCGCTTCACCGCCGCGCCGGAGCAACTCAGCGTGCCCGCAAATGCATCCCAGCTCATACACCCGACCAGGCAGCGTCTGCTCGTCATCGACGACGATCCAATGATCTGCGACGCACTGGTGCGTACGCTCCAGGCGGAAGGCCACGAGGTGACGGCCGTGGACGGCGGACGCGCGGGAATCGAAGTTTTTGAAGAAGCGTATCGCAGCGGCCGGCCCTTCGATACGGTCATCACCGACCTCGGCATGCCCTACGTGGATGGGCACAGCGTCGCCTCGGCGGTGAAACAGCGCGCACCGCGCACGCCGGTCATTCTTCTCACCGGCTGGGGGCAGCGATTCGCGATGGAAGAGAGCATTCCCGATAACATCGATGTCGTCTTGAGCAAGCCGCCGAAGCTCGCCGAGCTCCAGCGCGCATTGGCCGACTTGCAGGCGGTGTACGCGCGCCAAGAGGCCGCAAGTTCGCTGAGCGAAGCAGGCGCAAGTCGATGAGCGTCGCCACCTCGGGTCCGCAGCTTCTCGTGGTGGACGACGACGCGACGCAGTTGCGCGCCATGTGCGACACGCTCGAGCTCGAAGGCTATGCCGTTCGGAGCTGCGCTTCGCCATACGAGGCGTTGCGTTTGCTCGGACAGGAACGCTTCGACGTCGCGATCACCGACTTGACCATGCCTGAGCTCGACGGCATCGCCTTTCTCAAGGCGGCTCGCGTCATCCGTCCGCAGCTCGTCGGTATCGTGATGACCGGTCACGGTTCGATCGACACTGCGGTGGCGGCCATGAAGGCGGGCGCGTTCGACTACATCCTCAAGCCTTTCACGCTGCGGCAGGTCGTGCCGGTGATTGAACGCGCCCTCAGTGTGGGGCGCTTGCTCGACGAGAACGAGCAGCTGCGGCAGAACGAAGAGGTCATCCGCAATCTGAACATGGTGCTGGAGCGCGCCGTCGAGGAACGCACGCGTCAGCTGTCGGATACCAACAAGGAGCTCGAAGCCTTTGCGCATTCCGTCTCGCACGACTTGCGAGCGCCCTTGCGCGCCATCAACGGGTTTACGCATCTGTTGGCCGAGGAATGTCGCGATCAGCTCGGGCCACGCGCCCGCGAATATCTCGATCGCGTGCTCGGCGCCGCGGCGCGCATGGAGCAATTGATCGAAGATCTCTTGCGGCTTTCGCGCGTCAACGGCGGCGAGCTCATGCGTACGACCATCAATGTGTCGCAGATGGTGTCGGCCATTCTTGGCGAGATGCAAATCCGCGAGCCTGGCCGGCGCGTCGACACCCTGGTTCAGGAGGATCTTTTCGCATCCGCCGACCCGCGACTGCTCAGGATCGCGCTGGAGAATTTGCTCGGCAATGCCTGGAAGTTCACGAAGAACGTGGCCGAGCCGCGCATCGAGTTCGGTGCGTTCGATCCTAACGAGAGCGTCTTCTATGTGCGTGACAATGGCGCAGGGTTCAGCTCTGAGCTCGCAAATGAGTTGTTCGCACCGTTCAAGCGGCTGCACAGCGCCGAGGAATTTCCAGGCAGCGGCATTGGGTTGTCGATCGTGCAGCGCGTGATCCGTCGGCACGGAGGCTCAGTGACCGCAGAAGGCGCGCCGGGTAAAGGTGCCACGTTCTTCTTCAGTCTGCCGAGCGTGGCGGCAGACGCGTCCTGACCGCCGCGGAGTCGTTTATTCCTGGCTGGAAACGACGGTGAGCGTGCCGCGCGGTCTCTTGTTCGCTTCCAGCCAGGTACGTGCTCGTTCCTGATAACGCAGCGCGGAAAGGTGCAAGTTCTCCTCTTCGAGCGCGAACGGCGTCTGCGCGAAGTAGTAGAGCGCGTTCGGTGCGCCGAATTCGTCGATCAGCGGCTTGACGAGCATGAGCCCACCGTAGCGCTGCACATCCCGGTAGCCGCTCTCATTGCGTCGCCAGACGCGCTCGCGAAAGGTCTCAAAATCCGACGGCCAGATGCGATCGAGTCGATTCGCGTTGAAGAACGGATTGCGCGCGGCCGTCAAATACGCCGCGATCCCTTCGACCAGCATCTCGCACGGTAGGCGTTGGCCGATGTCGATCGAGGCGCATTCGGCGTGCGGCCAGGAGAGTCCTTTACGGTGCGCGGCTTCCTGCAAGTACGCGCCCCAGAGCGCGTTGTCGATGGCGAGCACGACCGGAAACGTATTGCGGTACAGCTCGTTCTGATAGAACGGCCAATAATTGCCCGCGGCTCGTACCGGATTCGGCAGGCGCTTCGTCGTCATATGACGCGGCACGATCAGTCTCTGCTGAGCGATGTCGTAGGCGATCCGTCGCTCGTACTTCTCGTATTCCGCATCGCGCGGCCCCACGAACTTGATCGCCATGCGCTCGGGCAGCACGGCCAGGAGCTCGCCGAAAGCGAGCTCGATGGCCTCGGCGCGATAGGCGACCAGCTCGCCGAACCGTTCCTGACATTTGAGCGGAACCGCATCGCACGCCAAGGCGCGGGCCGACAGGCCCAGGACGACGAGCATTGCGCTGATCTTGAGCAGCCACATGACGATTCGACGCGAGCGGCGCCAGGCGCGACCCGGCGCACTGCTCGCGGTGGGCGTCTGGCGTCAAAATTCAACGAGGCGATGGTGGCGAAGTTCCTCGCGACAAACGCTACGCCCTCGCGACGCAGCACGTGTCGCTGGCCGAAGGATGTGGGTAAACCTTTCAGTGCGGGGTCGGTACGATCCTTGCTCTGCCGCCGACATGGACGCTTCGTCGGGCGGTTGAACTTTTCCTTTGCGAACGCCTTACTGCGGTGTCGCCTAAGCCGGAAATGGACAGTGCGAATGAGTGTAGCGGTACGTAATGCGCCCTTGGCGGAGGAGGCGGTCGAGCTCTCGATCGTCATTCCCGTCTTCAATGAGGCGGAGAATGTCGAGCCGTTGGCATGCGAGATCGAAATGGCACTCGGCAACGCGCTGAACTACGAGGTCATCTTCGTCGACGACGGCAGCACGGATGAGACGGCCGCCAATATCCGGGCGCTGCGCAGCACACGGCCTTACGTGCGGTTGCTGCGGCACGCTCGGCGCTGCGGACAGAGCGCAGCGCTTCGTACCGGCGTCCGCGCTGCGCGCGCGGCGTGGATCGCGACTCTCGACGGCGACGGGCAAAACGATCCGCGCGATCTGCCGGCGCTGCTCGCGGTGCAGCGTGACGATGCGAGCGGAAAGGTACGGCTCGTCGCCGGCGTGCGCCGCGTACGGCATGACTCATGGGTGCGCCGCATCTCCTCGCGCGTGGCGAACGCCGTGCGCTGCTCGCTCCTCAAGGACGGCACGCCGGATACGGGCTGCGGCATCAAGCTCTTTCATCGCGCCACCTTCCTCGAGATTCCCGCCTTCGATCACATGCATCGATTCTTGCCTGCGCTCTTTCAGCGCGAAGGCGCCACGGTCGTCTCGGTCGACGTGAACCATCGTCCGCGGCGGCACGGGTGCTCGAAGTACGGCATCGGCAATCGCCTCTGGGTCGGTATCGTCGATCTGTTCGGCGTGCGCTGGCTCATGAAGCGCGCCACGCATGTGGACGCGACGGAGGAGCCTTTTTGAGCGACGCGTTGGTGACGCGCTGGCTGCGTCCGTCGCAAGCGGGCACGCGCGATATCGGTCTCGATCTACTCTGGTTGATCGGCCTCGGGCTCATCTTCATCGGCAGCGGTATCGGGCTACGCGATCCATGGCCGGCAGACGAGCCGCGCTTTGCGCTGATCGCGCGCGACATGGTCATAAACGGCGAATGGCTCGTGCCGCGCGTCGGCGGCGAACTCTATCCCGACAAGCCGCCGCTTTACTTCTGGTTGCTTGCGCTCGGCTTCAGGGCCACCGGCTCGCTGCGCCTTTCGTTCTTGCTGCCGTCGTTGTTGAGCGGGCTCGGCTGCATCGTGCTCGTCTACGACCTCGGACGACGTTTGTGGAATCGCGAAGTAGGGCTGATCGCGGGCACGCTGCTCGTGCTCACCGTGCAGTTCGTCTGGCAAGCACGGCAAGCGCAGATCGACGCAACGCTCTGCTTCTTCACGACGCTTGGCCTCTATGGATTGCTCCGCCATTTACTGATCGGTCCTGCGTGGCGCTGGTATGCGCTCGGCTGGGCCGCAGCAGGGCTTGGCGTGATCACAAAGGGCGTGGGCTTTTTGCCGCTCTTGGCGCTCGTGCCGTGGGCGGTGCTTTGTCTGCGGTGGCGCGCGGCGGCGTGGCGAGTGCGCGATTGGCGTTGGCTCGTCGGGCCGGTGGCGTTCGTGCTGGCCGTGAGCGTGTGGCTCGCACCGATGCTGCTGGCGACGCGCGGCGATCCGACGCTCGCTGCCTATCGCGACGAGATCCTGTTCGTTCAAACCGCCGAGCGTTATCTCGATGCATGGCATCACCGCGAGCCGTTCTGGTACTTCATCCTCGAAGTCATTCCGGTGCTGTGGTTGCCGTTGATCGCACTGGTGCCGTGGCTGTGGGGAAAGTGGCGCGAGGCATGGCAACGACGCGATCTGCGTATTGCGCTGCTGCTGTCGTGGGTGGGATTGGTCGTGCTCTTCTTCTCGCTGAGCGCAGGCAAACGCGGTGTCTACATTCTGCCAGCCGTTCCGGCATTCGTGCTGGCCTGCGCGGCGTATGTGCCCGACCTTGCGCGGAAACAAAGGGTGCGCACGGCGGTGTTCGGGATCGGCGTGCTCATCGGTCTCGTCTGCGTGGGTGCAGCCGGTTACTTGTTCTTCGATGACGGGCGGCGCACGGAGTTGGCCTCGATGTACGGGCTCGATCTGGAAGCGCCTGCGTTCGTCATCGGAGCGTCCGCCTTGATTGTCTGTGCGCTCGCGCGCCCGCAGCGTGCTTGGCTCGCGTACGCAGGAGCGCTCGCATGCGCGCTGGCCGTCGTCAGCTTCTGGCTCAATCCGGGCTTGAATGACGTGCTGTCGGGCGCGCGTTTCGCACGCGCGGTGGCACGAGCCGCCGCGCCGGACAAGCAACTTGCGCTGTACGGGTTTCGCGCGGAGCACTTGCTGAAGCTGCAGCGACCGGTCGTTCACTTCGGCTACGCGCGCTGGCGCGAGGCGGACCAAGAGGCTTACGACGCAGCCGCGTGGCTCAATGCGGGCGACGATCGCGTGCTGCTCGTCGATGCCTTCGCACGCGAGCTGTGCTTTCAAGACGCGACGACGACTGCGTTAGGTACGGCCAATCGCAGATCGTGGTATCTGGTCGAGGGCAGGGCGGCTGCGGCGTGCGCGGCGCGCGGCCGTTCGCAAGCTGCGCATACCTATCGCCCGCCGACGATGGCCGAATCACGCACCGACGACGAGGCGCATGAGCTGAGCGCAGAGCCACGCAGCGTACGTTCCGAGCGCGTATCCGAGCACCGCAAGTAGCACGCCGACCGGCGCCAGCGACGGATGGAAGGCGCTCGCCACGACCGGCGCACTGGCTGCTGCACCGATGTTCGCCTGGCTGCCCACCGCGAAATAGAAGATCGGCGCGCGGATCAGCCGCGCCACGAAATACATGAGCGCGCCGTGGAACAGAATCCACGTCGCCCCGACGCCGAACAGTCCGGGATTGGTGAAGATCGCGCGCAGATCCATGTGCATGCCGATGCTGGCGATGAGCACGTACAAGAGCACGGTACCGATCTTCGACGCGCCGACGCCTTCGAGGCGGCGAGCGGGTGTCAGCGACAGCAGCAGACCGATCGTCGTGGCGATGACGACGATCCAGAAGAACTCGCTCGCCAGCGACAAGCGTTCGGCCCAGACCTGACCGGCGAACGCCGCCGCGAGCGGCGCGCCGAGGAAGTGCGATACGCCGGTTGCGCCGAACCCGACCGCGAGCACGAACATGAGGTCGGGCAGCTTTGGGATGCGCGCATGTTCGGCTTCGAAGCGTTCCATCTTCTCGCGTAGCGCGACGATGGCCGCACGATCCGCACCGCGTTTGGCGTCGATGTCATCGGCGCGTCCGGCCAGATAGAGCAAGAACGCCATCCAGAGATTCGCAACGATCACGTCGACGGCGAGGAACATGCCGAAGAGATTGCTGTCGACGCCGAAGACTTCCTTCATCGCGGTTTGATTGGCGCTGCCGCCGATCCAGCTTCCAGCGAGCGTCGCCATGCCTTTCCAGACATCGCCTGCAACTGTCTCCGGGCTGAGCCAGCTCCACAGCCACAGCGACAACGGACCGCCGAAGACGATGCCGACGGTGCCGGTGAGAAAGAGCGCGACGGCTTTCGGGCCGAGACGCGCGATCGCCGGAAAGTCGATCGACAAGGTGAGCAGCACGAGCGTGGTCGGCAGCAGATAGCGCGAAGCGATGGGGTAGAGCGCCGAGCCCTCGCCGTCGATCAGGCCGACGGTGTTGTATAGCGCCGGAATGAAGTAGCAAAGCAGCAGCGCCGGCACGTAGCGATAGAAGCGGCGCCAGAACGGATGCTGCGATTGGGTCGACCAGAAGATGGCCCCGAGCGTCAGCGACAACAGACCCAGGATGACGGCGTCGTTCTTGATCATGCGCGGAGTGTGCGTCGTGAGGACGCGGTCGGCAAGCAAGCTCCTTGCGAGGGTACGTTGAAGCGTCAAGCAAGCCGTTGCGAGGGACGCTAGCGCGTCAGGGACGAGGAAGACGCCAAAACGTCAAGGAGGCTGCATTCGCAGCAGCAAGCATTTTTTCTGGCCAGTGCCCAGGGGCCGAGAGCCGAGCGCGCTGTCCGTAGCCTGTAGCCTGTAGCCTGTAGCCCGTAGCCTATCTGCTCGGCGCCCAGAGCCCAGCGCCCGATCTACGCAAATAGCTGGCTCACCGCAGCCCGTCCCGACTGCTGCGCGAGCAGCAGCTCGAGGAATTCGTCGGCGCTCATGGCATCGCCGAAGAGTCGACCTTGTGCGTAATGGCAGCCGCGGCTGCGCAGGAAGGCGAGCTGCTCTTCGTTCTCGACGCCTTCGGCGACCACTTCCACTTCGAGCGCTTTGCCCATGTCGATGATCATGCGCACGATCGTCGCGTCGTCGGCATTGGTCGCCGAATCGCGCACGAAAGATTGATCGATCTTGAGCGTGCCGATCGGGAACTGCTGAAGTGCACTGAGCGACGAATAGCCGGTGCCGAAATCGTCGATCGACAGGTGCAGACCCATGGCGTACAGCTCATCGAGCAGCTTCACGGTGCGCGCCGGATCGACCATCAACGTGGTCTCGGTGATTTCGAGCTCGAAGCACGTCGGCGAGACGCCGTGGCGGCGGAACACGGACTTGCAGCGCGGAATGAAGCTCGCCTGACGCAGCTGCTTGAGCGACAAGTTGATCGAGACGCGGCCCGGGTTCGCAATGCGTTCCTGCCAGCGCCGGTAGTCGGCGCAGACGCGATTCAGGACCCATTCGCCGATGCCGAGAATGAGCGTGGTTTCCTCGGCGAGCGGAATGAACTGCGAGGGCGGAATGTCGCCATGGCCGGGCAGTCGCCAACGCAGCAGCGCTTCGGCGCCGATGATGCGTCCGTCCCGCAGATCCACCTTCGGTTGATAGAACATCATGAGCTCGTCACGCTCGAGTGCGCGGCGCAGCTTGCTCTTCAGCATCAGCCGCTCGACGGCGGCGGCATTCATGTCGGGCGAATAGAAGGCGAAGTTGTTGCCGCCGTTCTGCTTGGAGTGATACATCGCCGCATCCGCGTTACGGATGAGGTCGATGACGTTCTCCGCATCCTTCGGACAGAATGCGATGCCGACGCTCGCCGTGAGGAAGACTTCCTGCTGTTCGACGTAGTAGGGCTTGCAGACTTCGGCGAGCACCATGCGCGCGAGATTGGCCGCCTGCGTGCGCACGTCCTCGGACTCGGCGAAGCCTTCGATGAAGAGCCCGAACTCATCGCCCGCGAGCCGTCCGACGATCGCCTCGCGCGGCAGGATGCGCGTGAGCCGCTCGCTCAGCACTTCGAGCGTGCGATCGCCCGCCGAGTGCCCGAAGGTGTCGTTGATTTCCTTGAACCGATCCATGTCGAGGTAGAGCAGCACGATGGTGCGGTCCGCTCGCCGCGCACGCGCGATCGCCTGCTGCAGCATGTGCTGAAACTGCATGCGGTTCGGCACCTTCGTGAGCGCGTCGTAGCGTGCGAGATAGCGGATACGGCGCTCGGCGCGCTTGCGATCGGTGATGTTGCGAACGACGAAGATCGTGCCCTGGAACTGCGGATCTTCAGCAGCGATCGGTGAGCTCGACACCGACACCGGAATCGTCTGACCGGCACGCGTGGCGATCACGGTCTCGCGCGTTTCGGCGGTGGTCGGCTGCATCGTGAACGTGGCGCGCTCGCTTTCGGTGAGGAGCGACGAGAACGCGCGGCCGGCGAGCTCCGCTTCCGTATAGCCGAACAGGCGTACCGCGGCTTCGTTGATGCGCTTGATCGTGCCGTTCGGCGCGGTGACGAGCACCGCGTCGTTCATGCTGTCGAGAACCGTCGTGAGGTAATTCTTCGTGATCGTGGTCTGCCGCAGCTTCTGGCGCATGCGATCGAGCGCCATCTCGAGCTCGGCGATCTCGTCGTTGCTCGTGACCTTGTGCGGACGGGTGTAGTCGCCCTCGCCGATGCGCTCGGCGGAGCGAATGAGCTCGACGATCGGCCGCTCCAGGCGCCGGGCGATGACCCAGGCAGCCGAGGCGAGCAGCGCGGTGATCAAGGCGCCGGCCGCAAGGATGAGTCGAACCCAGAGATTGAAGTCTTCGCGTTCGACTTCTTCGAGCTGATCGCGCAGCGCTTGCGCAGAGGCAAGCAGCCCGGGACGGCCGACGGTGAGCTCGAGCGTGCCGACGCTCTGCGGCGCGCCGAGCTCGCGGCGCAGTGTGTGCCGTTCTTCGGGGGCGAGCATGCGCGTCCAGGCTTCGTCGCGGCCGGCTTCGAGCGCGATGGAGCCGTCCGAGCCGAAGACGGTCACGCTCACGACGGCGGGGTCTTCGAGCAGCATCGCGGCGATGCGCTGGAGGGTGTCTTGCGCCCCCATGCCGAGGGCGCTTTCGATGCGGCCAGCATTGGAGGCCGCGATCTCTTCTGCGAGGGCGGTCAGACGTTCGCTCTCGGCGATCAGCAGCGATTGCTCGGCTTGCACGCCGCGTGTCGCGACCGACCGGCGGTACTCGAAATACTCGAGCGCGAGCAACGTCGCGGTAATGCAGATTCCCGCCGCGATCGCTAACGAGAGCAACCTATACTTGAGGCCGCGCGCTTTCACCGCATACTCCGCCGCATTTCTTATTGGGCAACGTTGCAGCGCCTCCGTTCCACGTTGCACCTTTATTAGGGGGCAAACGCGATGCGTCGGGGTGCCATGAGTGACGCATCGAGCGCATCTCGGGTTTCACCGGTTCGATTCGGTGCATGATACTCGCGTTTTGGCTGCAACGGCGCACGCAGTCGGTGTCGGTTTTTTTGACATACTCGCAATCTCTTATAGTTACGCCCCCAACCAGTCGCGACCCGCATCAATGAACGAACTCGAGCTCACCGGCCGCGCCCGTACGCACATCATCGACCTCGAGACGCCTGCCTGCTCGCTGCATTACGAGGTGGTCGCCTCGTTATTGGCCATGCGCGATGCCGCCGCGTTGGAGGGGATCGATCTACAGGTCTGTTCGAGCTTCCGCGACTTCGAGACGCAGCTTGCGATCTGGAACGCCAAGTGGAAGGGCGAGCGCCCGCTGTACGACCGGGCCGGACGGCCGCTCAAGCGCGAGGAGCTCGACGATTCCGATGCCGTGGAGGCGATCCTCACGTGGTCGGCGCTGCCGGGCGGCAGCCGGCATCATTGGGGCAGCGACGTCGATGTGATCGACGCGGCCGCGATTCCGCCGGGCTACAAGGTGCAGCTCTTGCCCTCCGAGTACGCCGAGGGCGGGATTTTCGCCAAGCTGAACGCCTGGCTGGATGCGCACATGGAAGAGTTCGGCTTCTTTCGTCCGTACCGGACCGATCGCGGCGGCGTCAGTCCCGAGCCGTGGCACTTGAGCTATGCCCCGGTGTCCGTGCCGGCGCTCGAGTCCCTGAGCCTGTCGATGCTACGGCACGTGCTCGAAGCGAGCGACATTGCGGGCAAGGCGCATGTGCTCGCGCGCCTGCCGGAGATCTACACCCGTTATCTACTGACGATCGATCCGCCCACGCGAATGCCGTCGCTCAGCTGATCCGATCGGCGGCGTAGGGCATCAAGCGCCGGACGAAAGTAGCGGGCATCCAGCGCTTCAAGCGCCATAGCCAGCGCGCCGAGCCCGGCAGCACGATGTGCATCCTGCCTTTGCCTGCCGCGATGAGCAGATCCCGCGCCGCCTGCTCGGCGGTATAGCGTGCGCGTCGAACCAGTGCCGCAGCGCTTGCCTGCGTCTCGGCGGGTCCGCGGAACGATTCGATCAAGTTGCTCCGGAAGAACATCGGCATGACGACCGAGACCTGCGTGCCGCTCGTGCGCAGCTCGCCCGCGAGCGATTCGCTCACCGAGACCACCGCTGCCTTGGTCGCGTTGTAGGGGATCATGCCGGGCGCCGAGCCGAACGCGGCGGCGCTCGCGATGTTGATCAGCACGCCCGCGCCGTTGCGCTGCAAGTGCGGCACGGCGGCGCGAGCGCCGTGCACGACGCCCATGAGGTTGGTGTCGATGGCTGCCCGCCAATCCTCGTCCGGCACATCCATGAGCGAGCCGGCCACGGCGATCCCGGCGTTGTTGATCATGAGGTCGAGTCCGTCATGCGCGCTCGCGAACGAATTGACCGCCACCGTGAGCTCGTCGGGTTGAGTGACATCGCCCGGGTAAGCGAGCACGGCCACGCCCGCGGCGGACAGCTCACCTTCCACGGCAGCCAATCGTTCGACGTCGCGGTCGAACAGGCCGAGTGCCCAGCCGTCCGCAGCGAGCGCACGCGCGAGCGCCAAGCCGAGGCCGCTGCCGGCACCGGTGATGAAGGCGCGCTTGCGAGGGAAGCGTGCGTTCAAAGCCTTGAACTGCATTGCGAGGGCAAATCCCAGCGTTGGGTCAGCCTGCACGGCCGACGAGCACGACGAAAAGCCAGCCGCCCCAGGCGCCGGCCACCGTCAACAGCAGGCCGGGCAGGAGCTCAAGGGCGTATTTTCGAGTGCCCATCGAGAACGCGACGATCGATTTGCTCACGGTGTTGGTGCTGAAGGCGACCAGAATCGCCACGGTCGCGAACTGGATCGAAGCATGCTGCCCTTCGGCGAGGGTCGCAGCCGAGATGGCCGCCGCGTGCGCATCGCTGATCCCGGAGAAAATGCTGGCGAGGAGGAGTCCCCGGTCGCCGAGCCAATGAGTGGCCGCCGCGGAAATGACCAGCGTGACGCCGACGATGAGCATGAACACGATGGCCGTTTTAGGATCGAACGGCCGGCCGGCGGGCGGATCGCCTTCCTCCGTTTGACGTGCGCTGCGCCACGCGAAGGCGGCCGCATAGAGAACGGTCGCAAGTCCCGCGACGACGAGCGCTGCGATCAGTTGTTTGAGCACCGGTAAACTCACGAGCCCGACGACGATCGCGAGCTTGAGCACGGTTGCGACCGAAGATGCGGCCGCGCCCGCCACGGCGCTCGTGTGCAGCTGCGGATGCTTGCGCGTGCGCGAGCCCATCGCGGCGATCGTCGCAGTGCTCGATACGAAGCCGCTGAACAAGCCTGCAAGCGGCAGCCCGATGCGGGTGCCGAGCACACGTAGCGCGATGTAGCCGAGCGCATTGATCGCCATGATGAGCACGACGAGCAGCCACAACGCGCGCAGGCTGACGATGCCCCATGGATCGACAGGCTCGGCGGGCGTGAGCGGCAGCACGATGAGCGCGGCCGCCGCGAGAATCAGACCGTCGCGCACCTCGTCGTCGGTGAGCACGTTGTGGACCCAGTTGTGCAGGCGCGTGCGTGCGGCGAGCATGATCGTCATGAGTACCCCGAGACCGGCCGCCAGCGGCCGTTCGCGCATGGCCAGCCCGCCGAGCAGGAACGTGGCCATCAGCGCGATCTCGGTCGTCAGCCCCGGATCGTGCTGGTAGGTGCGCCGATAGCCGATCGCCACGAACAGGCCGACGATCACCGCGAATACTGCAAAGAGCGGTACGCCGCCGAGATGAAAGCTCACCGCGCCCGTGAGCGAGACAAGCGTGAACGTGCGCAGGCCCGCGACCTCGCGGTCGGGGCCGGTGCCCTTGCGGCGTTCGCGCTCGATGCCGACGAGCATGCCGATCGCGAGCGCAACGGCGAGGCCGAGCAGGACTTGGCTATCGAACGACATCGGTCAAGGTGAGCGAAGGGTCGGTGAAGGGTACCGCGACGCCCGAGCGGCGCGCACGGGCGGCTCAGCTCTTCCAGGCTTCCTTGAGCCGATCGATGACGAGCGAGCGGATGTTCTGGACCGGGTTGCGTTCCCAGGTGAAGCACGGCGGATCGCGCCGGAGCATCGGCCAGCGTGCCGTGCGCAGGATCTCGCTCAGGTAATCGAGGTTGCGCTGGATCGCTTCCATGTATGGGTTGCGTCCGCCGAAGAGCACCTCGAGATGCGCATAGACGGAGCCGAACTCGCCGTCGAGCCGCGTGCGCCGCACTTCTTCGAAGAATTCGGGCGTCTGCCGCAGGATGTCGAGACCCGAGCTGAAGCGCACGGTGGGATTGCCGTGCTCGTCGTTCGTGAGCGCCACGCCGCCGAGCACGAACTCGGGATAGAGCCGGTCGCGGCACTTCTCGAGATAACAGCGATCCGACATCTGCGCGATCAGATCGCCCGTGCCGATGATGTGGCCGAGCTTGCGGTCGCGATAGTCGTCGAGCCGAATCTGATCGAACTGCACTTCGTAGCCGGTGAAATGCACGATCTTGGTCGCGACCGGCACCCACTCGGCCATGCCGATCGTGGGTAGATAACGGCCGATGAAGTGCGCGCTGCGGCTGACGTGGCTGCGCGTGAACTCGGCGCCGTTGCGATGCGTCTGATCGTCGGTCTGGCGGATGTAGCCGGCGTCATGGAAGAGCGCCACGACGACGCCCAGGATGGCGCGCTCCGGGCCGAGCCGTTCGTCGGGGGTATGCGTGCGGTCGTACGCGACGATGAGGCGCGCCACTGCGAGCGTGCCGTCGAGCGAGTGCTGCAGGTCGTGATAGACGGTGTCGCACCCGTAGTAGCCGGGGAACTGGCCTTTGAACAGCCGCTCGAAATCGCGAAACGCCGTATCGAGCCGATCGAACGGATAGTGCGGCCAGGTTTGCTTGAATAGGTCGCAGACTGCGCGGTGGACGGCTTCCGCCGAGCTCACCTGCACAGTGTTCGTCACATCGTAATCGCTGCGGCGGTATTGCATGTGAGGGGTCGCGCGCTACAAACGCGCAGAACGCGCAGTCTAACGGCTCGGAGCCGGTTGTCTATGACTGATTTGGCGTTCCCGAGAAATGTGACGGAGGTCACATTTTTCTCGCCGATCACAGCGCGGCGAGGGGCGCTGTGATCGCTCGACCGCCGGAAGCCGTGAGCGCGTAGGCCCACGGCTTCGCGTCGCTCGTTGCGTCGCGATATTACTGCGTCGGCTGCTCGATCGGCAGCGTCCACACGGGATCGGCGAGCCGCAGCTCCGTCACCGGTCCGTACTTCTTGAGGGGTTCCCGCAGCGCTTCGGCGCGGCCGATCACGACGAGCAAGACCGCATCGCTCTTGGGGAAGACATCGGCGATCACGCGCTGTGCATCGGTGAGCTCGACTGCGTTCAGCGCAGCGGCATAGCCGTCGATGTGCTCGTGTCCGAGACCGTAGAGCTCGAGCGTCGCGAGCTGCGCGGCCCAGTGCGCGGATGTCTCGAAGCTGAGCGGGAATTGTCCCAGAACATACTTGCGGCTCGATGCCAGCATGTCGGTGTCGAGTCCCGCCTCGTGCAGGCGATCGAGCGTGGCAAGCGCCAGATCGATCGCTTCGATCGTCGTCTCGGTGCGCGTGAAGGACGCCATTTGCCATGGACCCGGCTGCTGCAGCCGCTCGAAGCGCGAGCTCGCGCCGTAGCTCAACCCGGTGCGCACGCGCAGCTCCGTATTCAGCATCGAGGTGAAGCGCCCGCCGAAAACCGTGTTCACCAAGTCGAGCGCGGCGCGGCGCGGATCGGAGCGCGCGACGCCGACATTGCCGATCCAGAAATACGACTGCACGGCATCGGGCGCATCGACCAGCACCACGCGGCGTCCTTCGATGCGGGCGGGCGGCGCCACGGGCGGCAGCGGCGCCGAGGCCTTGCGCCACTTCGCGAATGCCTGCGTCAGCAGACGGCGCATCTCCGCCGTCTTGAAGTCGCCCGCGACGGAGATGATGAGTCGATCGCCGCCGACATGGGCGGCATAGAACTCGCGAACGTCATCGATCGTGATGTTCGCAAGCGAGCGTTCGCTGCCGACCACCGGATTGCCGTACGGGTGCGTGCCGAAGAGCGCGGCGGCGGCGTAGATCGGCGTGAGCGCATCGCGCTGGGAGTCCTTCGCCGCGCGAATGAATTCGATATAGCGATTGCGCAGGACGTCGAGCTCGTTCGGGGCGAGATGCGGTCGCTGCAGCATGTCGGCCAGCAGCTCGACCATGAGCTTCTTGTCGCGAGCGAGAAACGAGCCGCTGATCCCGATCGCTTCCGCGGAGGCGCTCGTTTGAATTGCGCCGCCGACTGCGGAAACGGCCTCCGCGAAGGCGAGCGCATCGCGCGAGCCGGCGCCTCTCTCGAGCAGCCCGGCGAGCAGATTCGCGACGCCGAAGCGATCGCGCGGATCGAGGCGGGCGCCGCTGCGCACGCGCGCATCGAACGCGATGAGCGGGACGTCGTGCCGCTCCATGAGCAGAAGCACAGTGCCGTTCGCGAGCTCGATGCGTTCATACGGCGGCGTCTTGACGCCGCTGTCTGCCTTGGCGAGCGCGCCAGAGAGCAGCATGAGCGCCGCGATGAACATGCCAACGGTCGAGGCAATGAGTCGTGCGCGTGCGAGCATCACTCTTCTCCTGCGGTCGCGCGGGCCGACGCAGCGGAGAGCACGCCCACCGTGCGATTGGTCTTGCGCAAGAACTCCGCCGCTACCTTCTTGATCTCTTCGCCCGTCACGGCCTCGTACGCTTTCGGCGCATCGAACAAACGTCGATAACCGCCGCGCAGCACTTCGTACGTGCCGAGCGCCTGCGCCTTGCCGTCGATCGTCGCGAGGCTGCGCCAGAAGTCGGCGAGCGCTTGATTGCGCGCGCGAGCGAGCTCCCCATCGGTGACGCCTTCCTCGATGAGCCGAGCGATCTCAGCGTCGAAAGCCGCTTCCGCGGCCGCGATGTCGGCGCCGGCAGGCAGGGCGAGAAAGAACCAGATGAGCCCGGGATCGAAACCTGCTTCGATCTGGCTGTCTGCCGAGATGGCGAGCTTGCGCTCCTCGACGAGCGTGCGGTGCAGCCTCGATGCATCGCCGTCGGTGAGGATGCGCGCGAGCAGCTCGAGCGCCGGCACGCGCGGATCGGAGCCCGCGACGCCGTGATAGGCAAACTGCAAGAGCGGAGTCTGCGCTTCGGTGACGAGGCTGACGCGGCGTTCGCCTTGCTGCTCGGGCTCTTTGGTGCGAATCGGCTCGGGCGCCGGCTGCGCGGGAATCGGCTCGAAATATTTGCGGGCGAGCTCGATGGTCGCTTTCGGCTCGACGTTGCCGACGAGGATCAGCGTGCAGTTGTTCGGTGCGTAGTACGTCTTGAAGAAGTTCTTCAGATCGTCGATGCGCCACGACTCGATGTCCGACGGCCAGCCGATGGTGGGAATGCCGTACGGATGCGCGACGAAGGCGGTGGCTTGCACCAGCTCGACGAGCCGCCCGAACTGGCTGTCTTCGACGGACAAGCGCCGTTCGGAGTAGACGACGCCGCGTTCGCTTTCGATCACTTGCGGATCGAAGGCGAGATTCTGCAGACGATCCGCTTCGAGCTCGAAAATGGTCTCCAGCGCATCGCTCGGAAACCAATCCTGGTACACGGTGACGTCCGAAGACGTATAGGCGTTGTTGCGTGCGCCGTTCGCTTCGAACGTGCTGTCGAACTCGCCGGGGGCGCGCGTGCTCGTGCCGTTGAACATCATGTGCTCGAAGAAGTGCGCAAGTCCGGTGATGCCCGGCACTTCATTGCGACTGCCGACTCGCACCCAGTTGTAGAGAGCGACGTTGGGAATGTCCCGGTCGGGCCAGACGATGACGTTCATGCCGTTCGCGAGCGTCACCGCGTGGATTTCCTTCTCGCCCGGGATCTCGGCAAGCGCGGTCGAGGCGATCGCGAGCAAGCAAAGGCTCAATCTGCGCAACATGCATGTGTCCTCGGTAAGAAATCCCATCATAGCGAGATCCGCTGCCGCGCACGCGCGCGTAAATTGCGGGGAACCGTCGAGGTTCTCGCGGGACAGCCGCGGCTTTACGCAGCTGCGGGAAAAAAGTAGGCCGCCATGCGGGGAAGGGCGCAAGGCGGCCGCAGGACGTGCAGAGCACTAGGCTGGTGGTCGGGGACTACGATCGCTTCGGCAGGTACGTTCTCGGGGCAAACGAGCGCTTGGCATCGTTGTGTCCGTCGCAAGTGCAACGGCCATGCCAGGCTCGCTGAGCAAGAGAAATCAGCAACTTATCGGCGCAGCGTGCGCGCATGCGTGGACCTGTCGTGTCAGCTTTCGACAAGGGTGTCGCAGCAGGTCACTGAGCGACGCCAAACAGCGACGCACGAAAGGCAGTCAAGGGAGGCCATTAGACTGTAGGCTCTCGCTCGTACGCGGCAACGCGGCGCGCGCTCGTTGCCGGCTGCATCGCTTCGCTGCGCAAGGACATACGCATGTCGCAACTCCGCCGTCGTCACGCAGATCGGGTCTCGGCCAGCCCCACGTTCATCGGGGCCGGCTCGACATTCATTGGCAATCTCGAATGCGAAGGCGATCTCGTCGTCGGCGGCAGGGTGAGCGGCGACGGCATCGTCCGCGGCGTGTTCACATTGGCGGAAGGCGGTCGCTGGGAGGGCCGCATCGAAGCGGCGAATGCGGTCGTCGCCGGCGATATCGACGGCACGATTCACGTGTCCGAAAAGCTCGAGATCCGCAAGACCGCGCGCCTCAGCGGCAATGTCAGCGCGCGTACGATCGCCATTGCGCAGGGCGCGGTCGTCGACGGCGAGATGTCCGTGACGAGCGGCGCGCCGATCGTGACCTACGAAGAAAAGCGCAAGGACGGTTGAGACGCCGAGCCGCTACAGCTCGCAGCTCGGTCCCATCGAGTCGATCCACTCTGCGATCAGCGCGACGCCGGCCACATCGATTCGGTGCGAACCGAGCGGCGGCATCTGATATTGATCGCGTCGATTGATGCGAGCCAGGAGCACCGAGCTCGCCGCGTCGGCGGGCGTGATGAGGCGTGCATTCGCTCCGAGTCCGATGTCCCCAGATTGAGGCGCAGCATTGCAGGCGTTCGTTTGCGCCATCGGCGTCGAGTAGCGCAGATCGAGCGTGCTCGGCGTCGGTCCGCCCGGTCGATGACAGAACGAGCAGTTCGTGTGCAGATAGGCGCGCGCGCGTGCAGCGAGCGGCGCGTTCGTGTCGAACGGATCGGGTAGCTCAGGCTGCGCTTCAGGATCCGGCAGCGGCGGGCTGAGCATGCCGACGTGGCTGAGCGTGGCGAGCTGATTGGCCGTGCGTCCGCTCGCAGGATAGAAGTGCGCGCCGTTGAGCTGCGCCGTTTCCAGGCCGAGCGTGCGTCCGGCCGCGGTCGTGTGGCATTCGAGGCACTGCGTTTCGCTCGGGAAGATCCACGGAGCGGGACCGCCGATATCGCGCTCGGCGCCGCCGCTCACGAGCAGCGCATCGGTTTGCGCGTCGTTCCATTCGTAGCTGTAGCCGCCCCATTCGCCATCCGGATGACGCATCAACAGTCGCGTCTCGATGAGGCGCGTGCCGATGCGGAAGTGCTTCATGAGCACGCTGCCGATCGGCAGCTGCCAGTCGCCGTCGCTCGCCGCGCTCACCGTGCGCTGATCGGGCAGCGCGATCCACCGCTCCTTTTCGGCGCCATCCGACCAGAACGGCGCGTTCACGCGATAGGGCACGAGCCCGCTGGCAGGCACTTGAGGATTCGCGGGATCGACGCAGCCCGTTTCGCTCAAGCGTGTCGGGACGCTCGTGGTGCCGCCGCTCGCGCCGAACACGATGCGAAAGATCGCGCCGCTGTAGCTCAGCACATAGAGCTCGCCGTCATTGCCTTCGGCAAACGAGGAGATCGGCATGCCCGATTCGAGCAGCACCGTCGGGCGACGGCCGTTCGCCTCTTCGGGCAGCCACGTGAAGATGCGTCCCGACACGAAATCGCCGAAGACATAGCGGCCGCGAAGGCTGGTCGCTTGTCGGCCGCGATAGACGTAGCCGCCCGTGATCGAGCCACCGAGATCGCGCCCGTATTCGATGACAGGATCGATCATGGTCGCGCTCGAGCAGCCGGGCGTGCGGCCGGTGGCGTAATCATGCGCGCCTTCGCGGCAGCGCCAGCCGTAGTTGCCGCCGCGGGTGACGAGATCGACTTCCTCGTACGAGCTCTGCCCGACGTCCGCGACCCACAGCTCGCCGGTCAGGCGATCGAAGCTCCAGCGCCACGGATTGCGAAAGCCCCATGCGAAGATCTCGGGGCACGCGTCGCTCTCGCGGCCGTTCGCCGGACACTTTGCGTTCTGCGCAAATGGATTGCTCGGCGGAATCGCATAGCCGTCGCTCGCATCGACATCGATTCTGAGCATCTTGCCGAGCAGCGTCGTCAGGCGCTGACCGTTGCCGGTCGTGCCGTGCATGTCGCCGCCGCCTCCGCCGTCGCCGAGGCCGATATAGAGATAGCCGTCGGGACCGAAGGCGATCCGGCCGCCGTTGTGATTCTGCTCCGGCTGATTCTGCGTCAGCAGGATCTGCTCCGATGCCGGATCGAGCGTCGCGCCGTCATCGTTGCTCGTGAACGCCGCGATGCGCGAGACGAGCGGATTGCCTGCGGTGTAGGAGAGAAAGACGCGGCGATCCTCGGGGAAGCGCGGATGAAATGCCATGCCGAGCAAGCCCATCTCGCCGCCCGAGCGAATGCGGCCGCGCAGATCGATGAACGTGTCGACGCGCGTCGGGTCGGCGGCGGCAAAGCGCAGGATGCGCCCATCCTGCTGCACGACGTACCACCAGTCGTCATCGTGCGGGGCCTGCAGCATGGCGATCGGCGTGGTGAATTCGAGCGAGGTGAAGCGCGCGAGCGAGATGTCGGTGCCGCCCGCCTCGCGCGGCCACGCCAGACACGTGGCATTGGTCGGCCGCGCGTCCAATCCCGGCACGCTCGTCGGCGTCGTCGCGCTCACCGTCGCCGACAGCTCGGATACATTGCCCGCAGCATCGAACGCGCGCACTGCGTACGAGTACGTGGTGCCGGGCGCGACGCTGGTATCGGAATAGGAAGTCGTGCTGACCGTCGCGAGCTCGTCCGGCGCGCCGTCACGGTAGATGCGATAACCGGCCACGCCGACGGCATCGGTCGATGCATTCCACGACAGATCGATGCGCGTGGCGCTCACGACCGTCGCGGTCAGGCCGCCGGGCGTGCTCGGCGGCGACGTGTCGGGCGCGGGTGTATCGGGTACGGCAGGAGGGTTGGTGCGCGAATCGGAGCCGCCGCCGCAGCCGGCGAGCCAGCCGAGCATGCACACTACGAGCGCGAGCGCTACGGCCGAACGATGTGAGGCGTCACGCATGACAGGGCGCAAGGGTTTTCCCGATTGCCCACATAGCAGAGGCGCCGTGGCGAGAGCAAGTGTCTTGTGCGAACGACGTCGTGTGGGCGGATCGAATCCTTTGGCGTCTGTACAACCGCTAAGATACTCGGCGTGATAACAACAACCTGACGCAAAGCGGAATGGCCACGCCGCTCCCCAAGATTCCCGAGCTCGTCGCTCACCGCGGCAACGCTGCGGAGTATCCGGAGAACACGCTCCCGGCATTGCGCTCGGCGCTCGAGCTCGGCGCGCGTTTCGTGGAGTTCGACGTGCAGCTGAGTGCCGACCATCAGCCGATCCTGCTGCACGATGCGAATCTGCAGCGCACAGCCGGCATCGATCGCAACGCGCTCGAGATGACCTGGGCAGAGCTTGCTGAGATTGCGGTCAACGAAGAGGCGCGTTTCGGCCGCCGCTTCACCGACATCGGCATTCCCTCGCTGGCGCAGGCCGCGAGCCTGCTTGCGACCTATCCGCACGCGACGGCATTCGTCGAGCTCAAACGTGCGAGCCTGCGCGCTTTCGGGCAGGAGGTCGTGGTGCGCCGGGTGTGGGAGGTGCTCAAGCCGATCGCACGCCAGTGCGTCATCATTTCTTTCGATCTGGCGGCTGTGCATCACGTGCGCCAAGTCTCGTCGTTGCGAATCGGTTGGGTGCTGTCCGAGTACTCGAATCTGTCCGCGCTCAAGTGCGAGGCGCTCGCGCCCGACTATGTCTTCTGCGACCATCGACTCTTGAGCGCGGACAACGCACGGCTGTGGCGCGGTCCGTGGCGCTGGGCCATCTACGAGGTCACCACGCGCAAGCTGGCGCTGGAGCTCGCCGCGCGCGGCGCGAAGCTGATCGAGACGATGGCCGTGCGTACGATGCTGCGCGAGCTGCGCGCGTCGGCGCGCCCGTAATCGAATTTGCATGTCTTCCCGAGCATGAACGAAGAACTGGGCTGGCTCGTCCGAGAGCTGCATTCGCTTGCCAGCGAGCTGCGCGATAGCGAAGCGCCGCTCGTCCTGGCGATCGATCAAGGCGGCCACGCGAGCCGCGCCATCGTGTTCGATGCGCACGGCACGCTCTGCGCCGAGAGCTTTGCGCCGATCAGTACGTTTCGCTCGGGCGACGATCGCGTCGAGCACGATGCGAACGAGATTCTCGAGTCCATCCGTACGGCGCTCGACGATGTCGCGCAGACGCTCGGCAGCGATGCCGAGCGAGTCGTGGCAGCCGGATTGGCGACGCAGCGTTCGAGCGTCGTCTGCTGGGACAAGCGCACCGGCACGCCCTTGTCGCGCGTGCTGTCCTGGCAGGATCGTCGCAACGCGGCGCTGGTGGAGCAGCTGCGCGGCGAGGCATCTGCCGTGCGCGAGCACACCGGACTCGTGCTCTCGCCGCACTACGGCGCGAGCAAGCTGCGTTGGTGTCTGGATGAGATCCCGGCAGTGCGCACGGCGCGCGACGGCAAGCGTCTTGCCTTCGGTCCGTTGGCGAGCTTCCTGCTCTTTTCGCTCCTCGAAGGACGGCCGTATCTAGTGGATCCGGCGAACGCCTCACGAACGCAGCTGTTCGAGCCGCGCACGCGGGCGTGGTCGCCGTGGCTCGCCGAGCGCTTCGGTGTTCCGCTCGAGCTCTTGCCGCGTATTGCGCACACGCGCGCGGAATTCGGGCGGCTGCAGTTTGCGGGCCGAGACATTCCGCTGCGCGTATGCACCGGCGATCAGTCGGCGGTGCCGTATGCGTTCGGGTCGTTGGATCCCGCTACGATCTATCTCAATGCCGGCACCGGCGCGTTCCTGCAGCGCGTGCGCGAGCACGACGATCCGCAGCTGCTGCAAAGCGTGGTGTATTCCGACGAGCAGCGCGTCGTCACGATTCAGGAGGGCACGGTGAACGGCGCCGGCGCGGCCATCGACTGGTTGAACGAACATCTCGGAGTCGATGCCAGGCGCGGCGCGCTCGCATTGACGCGCGCCACTGCGAATCACGCGGCGCCGCTCTTCCTCAATGCAGTCGGCGGCATCGGCTCACCGTATTGGCGCAGCGATGTGTCGTCGCGCTTCGTGGGAGAGGGCTCGGAAGCCGCGCAAGTGCAAGCGGCGGTAGAAAGCATTGCGTTTCTGATCTGTCGCAACATCGAACGCATGCAAGACGCAGCGGTCGCACGCATCCTTGCAAGCGGCGGACTTTCGGCGAGCGATTATCTGTGCGAATGCATCGCCACGCTCAGCGGCTTGCCGGTCGAGCGAGTGAACGTGCGCGAGTCGACGGCGCTCGGACTTGCATTCCTCGTCGCGGGCGAGCCTGCCGACTGGCAGCCGCACGCCGAGCGCGCCACGTTCGCGCCCGCCGTCGACGAGGCGCTTCGCGAGCGTTACGCGCGCTGGTGCGAATTGATGGAAACGCTCTAGCGCACGGTGCGCTCGGCGCGTGCGATGCCGAGCAAGCTGGCGACCTTGCGATCCGCCCAGCTCTCGCGGTGGAACGCATCCATGAAGCCGCAGTGTCCGCCGCGCGGGATCGCCAGCACTTCGAGATGCCGATTGCGGGCGAGATGCGCGACGTCATGCGCCGGAATGATCGGATCGTCGAGCGCAAGCAGCGCGTAGCTCGGCACTTCGAGCCGTGCGAGCGCGTCGCCGACGATCGCGTAGCCGTTCAAGTAATCGTCGACCGACGGAAACTCGCTGTACGCCTCGATGAGCAGCTCCGTCATGGTGCGCAAGCTCGACTGCTCGAGCACTTCGGAGAAATCGTACAGCTCCGGAAACAGCCGCTGCTTCAAGCGCAACGAGCGCTTCCACTTGGCGATGAAATATTGGCGATAGATGAAGGGGCCGTGTTCGAGCACTTCCATCGTGCTGTGCGGCCGCAGCACGGGGCACACGGCGACGACACGCTCGAGCGCCAAGCCGCGCGCCGGCGCCTGCGCCGCGATACGCAACGCGAAGTTGCCGCCCAACGAGAATCCAGCGAGCGCAATGCGCCGATCGGGCGAGGTCTCCTGAATGCGGCGCACGGCGCCGATGACCTCATCGAGTCGGCAGGAGTGGAACAGCTCGGGGTTCAGATGATGCGTCGGGCCGTGATCGCGAAAGTTGAGTCGAAATACATCGCAGCCATGCGCGAACAGGTACGCGCCCAACGAGAGCACGTACAGCGAGTCTGCGCTGCCTTCCCAACCGTGCAAGAGCACGATGAGATCGCGCGCGGGCGGGCGACCGAGCGCGGTTTGCGTCGAGCGATGCCCGAGCAGGCGCACGCCTTGTCCGCAATCGACGATTTCCTCGGATGAAGCAGCCAAGAGATCGCGTGCGCGGCGCACGAGCAGCGGCCGTCGCAGGCGCAAGCTCGGCAGGATGGATTGCAGGTGCGCATTGGCCAACCAACGCGGCGGCTTAAAGGCGAGCGCTGCGTTGGCGAGCGCAGCGCTCGGATCGAAAAGAGTCCCTTCGGTCATGGTTCGATACGAATCGACGAGCAGCCCGGCAATGTCGTGACGAAATCGGCGCCGACGAGCATCGAGGGCGTCATGAATCCTGCGCGATGCGGCTCGGCGAGCAGGCGTTCGAGGATGCCGAGCGCACTGTGAACCGTGAGCGCGTAACCGTTCGGCGTGGTGAGCCGCGCCGTGCGGACCTCGCCGGCGGCGTTGCGCGCTTCGCCCCACACGAATGTCGGTTGATTCGCAGCCTTCGTTTGATCGGGCGGCGTGACGGTCGCGTCGATGCGGCGCTTCATCATAGCGAGCACGAAGCGGCGGCGCACGAACGGACGCAGCCAGTTGAGCCGTCGTTGGCGGCGCAGCGTGCGCGACGAGCCCGCGATGAACACTTCGATGTTCGGAATGCCGGTCGTGTAATAGGCCGTGCTCACATCGCCCCAACTGATCGCGATGCCGAGCCGCTCGCCGCCGCCGAAGTCGATGCGCCGGGTGAGCGAGCCGAACGGGACGCTCACGATCTTGCCGTCGCGCCTGAGCTTGCAGCCGTCCGCCACCGATTCGAGCATCGTCTTGGCCGTGCCCTTGCTCACGCCGGATTTGCTGTCGAAGCCGAGCGCGAGCGTCGTTGCATCGGGCAATGCTTCCTTGAGCTTCGCCGCGATGCTGTCCGTCGGCACGACGTCGAAGCCGACGCCCGGACACAACACGATGCCCGCGCGCTGCGCTTTGTCGGTCACGCTGTGCGCGAGCTCGAAGACATCGATCTCCCCGGTGATGTCGAGATAGTGCACATGCGTTGCGAGACAGCCCTGCATCATCGAACGCGCCGTGGCGGAGAACGGACCGGCGCAGTTGAGCACCGCGCGTTGGTCTTGGAGCGCATCGACGAGGGCGGTGTGATCGTCGAGCGAAAAGACCCGATGCGGACACGACAGCTCGGCCGCGAGTTTTTCGATCGCAATGCGCGAGCGGCCTGCGAGCACCGGGCGCATGCCGCGCCTGACGGCCTCGCGCGCGATCAGCTCGCCGGTGTATCCGTTCGCGCCGTACAGGAGCCAGCTGTCGGTCATCGTGACGAAAGAAAATGAAATGGCAGCGATGAGCGCACGCGGCGGTGTGCCGCGGCGCCCGCGCGTGCGCGGTCAGGACGCGTCGTCATTCGGCTCGGTGATGAACTCGACGCGATTGTTGAGCGCGGCGATCTTGTTCCATTCGCCGGCAGTGAGCCCCTCCTGGTTCGGATCGGGATACGGCACCGCTGCCTGGCGGCCTGCATGCTGAACCTCGACGGTGAGCGAGCCGCCGGCACTGCGCAGGGACGAAAGCAAGTTCGCGAACGCGACCGACTGACGCTGCGCCGGGCTCATGCTCTCGTCGAAGGGATTGCCGACGACGTCGCATTGCTTGTAGGGGAGCTCCGCGGCGGCGAGCGAATAGCCTTCGAAGCCGTTGCCGCTCAGGCAGAACTCGCCCGAATACGACACCACGCGGATCTTGCCTTTGAATTCCTGCGCACGCAGGTCCGTGATAAGCGCACGCAGCCGCTCGAGCCGGGTGCCAGACAGCGGCACCTCGCCGTAGGCCACGAGCTCGGGTCGAATGCCGTTCGTGGGCGCGAGCGCAGCGGCGTCGGCGGCGCTGGCCGCGTCCTTCGCAGAGCTCTGCAACGCTTCGATCTGCGCCTGCTGTTCCTCGATGACCGAGGAAAGTCGCGCGTTCACTTGTTCCAGCGCGCGGTTGGCGTCGAGCTGGCGCGCGTACAGCACGGCGAGCACGCCCGTTGCGATCAGTGCCAGCACTGCAATCGCAATGGCGAACGGCGAGCTGCGCTTGACGACCGGTGCGACCTGCGGCTCGGGGGCGGGCTGCGGCTCGGCCGGCGTCTCGGGCTTCGCTTCGTTGGCCGCGCGGCGTGCGAAGGATTCGAGGCTTGCGAGCAGGAAGCGTCGCAGCTCCGAGTTGTGTTCCTGCAAGAGCGGCGCGACGGCGGCGCGAATCGCGCTTTCCAGCTCGCCGACGGTCGGTTGCCGCGGCGTGTCGATCTCGACCGTCGCGTCTTCGGCCGCCTCGACCGTTGCGGCGCGACTCTCGCGCCGGTCGGGCAACAGACGCAATTGATAAAGCACCTTGGACACGTCGGCTTGCTTGACGGTTTTCGGCAGCACGCCGACTGCGCCGAGCGCGCGCGCCTGGCTCAGATACAGCTCGCCTTCTTGCGAGGTGTACATGACGACCGGAATCGTCGCGGTCGCGGGGTTCGCTTTGATGGCCTGTACCGCCTGGAAGCCGTCCATGCCCGGCATCAAGTGATCCATGAAGATGACGTCGGGCCGCGTGTGCTTCAGATACTCGAGGCTCTGCTCGGCCGATTCGGCCGAATCGACGAGCAAGCCGTAGCCTTCGAGCATGCGGCCGAGGATGACTCGCGCGGATCGGGAATCGTCGACGATGAGCGCTCGCTTACGCGCCGGTTGTGACGGCTCTGCAGACATGAGGGCAGTCATCTAAATGGAGGGCCAGGAACACGGATGACGTAGCGTAAGCGTTACGCGGGCTGCGCTCAACGCGCTTGCGCGGCTCGGGCGTCGCGCGCTCGAGTTTGGTGCATCGCGTGGCGTGCGAGCGCTCGTCGCAACCGCATCGCAGCGAATCTTGCACGGCGCATCCTAGTCACTAACCGCAATCTGCGCAGGCGCGCCGTGCGCGTATGCTGGCTCGGCACCGCAGCGAGGGCGACTCCAATGGCGTATTCGACGACGGATCTGCGCAATATTGCCCTGGTCGGACCGGCGGGCGCGGGCAAGACGCTGCTCGCCGAGGCGCTGCTGGCGGCAAGCGGTGCGATCCGAGCGAAAGGCAGCTTGGCGCGTGGCACCACCGTCTGCGATTTCGACCCGCAAGAGAAAGCCCTACAGCATTCGCTCGATGCGGCGCTCGTGCACTTCGAGCTCGACGGCTGCCGCATCAATCTCATCGATACGCCCGGTACGGCCGATTTCGTCGGACGGTCGCTGGCGATGCTCGAAGCGGTGGAGACGGCGGCGATCGTCGTAAGCGCGGTGACCGGTCTCGAACCCGTCACGCAGCGCATGATGGAGTTCGCGCGCGATCGCGAGCTCTGTCGCCTCGTCATCGTCAACAAAATCGACGCGCGCGATGCCGACCCCGAGCGTGTGCTTGCCGAGCTGCGCGAAACGTTCGGGCGCGAGCTGCTGCCGCTCAATCTTCCCGCTGCCGGTCGCGGCGGAGTGGTCGATTGCTTTTTCGAGCCGGGCGAGGCTACGCCGGAGTTCGGATCGGTGGCGGCGATGCACACCGAGATCGTCGATCAAGTAGTCGAGGTCGACGAAAAGCTGATGGGTTTGTATCTGGAGCAAGGCGCGGATCTGCCACCGGAGCGGCTCCACGATGCATTCGAGCAAGCGCTGCGCGAAGGGCATCTGGTGCCGGTGTGCTTCGTGTCTGCAGAAACCGGCGCGGGTATCGCCGAGCTCATGCGCATCTTCACGCGGCTCATGCCCAATCCGCTCGAAGGCAATCCGCCGCCGTTCTTGCGCGGTACTGGCCCCGACGCCGAGCGCGTGCGCGTGACGTACGATCCGAACGATCACGTGATCGCGCACGTGTTCAAGGTGAACATCGATCCCTTCGTCGGACGTCTCGGCGTCGTGCGCGTCCACCAGGGCACTTTGCGTGCGGGCGCGTCGCTCTTCGTCGGCGATGCGCGCAAGCCCATCAAGGTTGCGCACCTTTATCGTCTGCAGGGCAAGGATCATGTCGAGATTCCGTATGCGATCCCCGGCGATCTATGCGCGATCCCGAAGGTCGAGGAGCTGCACTTCGATGCGGTGCTGCACGACTCGCACGACGAGGACCACTATCACTTGAAGTCGATCAGCTTTCCGCCGGCGATGGCAGGGCTTGCGATCGAGCCGGAACGCCGCGGCGAAGAGCAGAAGCTTTCGGACGCCTTGCACAAGCTCATGGCCGAAGATCCGTGCGTGCGCGTCGAGCACCACGCGGGCGCCAACGAGACGGTGCTCTACGGTATGGGCGATCTGCACTTGCGCGTGCTGCTGGCGCGCATGGCCGAACGCTACGGCGTGCGCTGCAAGACGCGCGCACCCAGCATTCCGTATCGCGAGTCGATCACCCGGCCCGCCGAAGGGCATCACCGCCACAAGAAGCAGACGGGCGGCGCCGGGCAATTCGGCGAAGTGTTCCTGCGCATCGAGCCGCTGCCGCGCGGCGCGGGTTTCGAGTTCGTCAATGAAGTGGTCGGCGGCGCGATTCCCTCGCAATTCATTCCAGCGGTCGAGAAAGGCGTGCGGCAGGTGCTCGCAGAAGGCGTAATCGCCGGCTTTCCGCTGCAGGACGTACGCGTCATCGTTTACGACGGCAAGCACCACTCGGTCGATTCGAAAGAGGTCGCGTTCGTGGCGGCCGCGCGGCGTGCGTTTCAGAAGGCCGTGCTGGATGCCGCGCCGATCGTGCTCGAACCGATCGTGCGGATCGAAGTGACCGCTCCGAGCGCGGCGACCGGCGATATCACCGGCGATCTGGCGACGCGCCGCGGCCGGGTCAGCGGCAGTCATGCGCTGGCGTGTCAGCGCACGCGCATCGGCGCGCTCGTGCCGCTAGCGGAAATCGCCGAGTATCAGTCGCGCTTGAAGTCGCTGACCGGCGGCGAAGGAGCCTTCACCATGGAGCTCAGTCATTACGACCCCGTGCCGCCGAAGAAACAGCAGGAGCTCATGAGCGCGTACAAGAAGGTGGAAGAAGAATAAGAGCGCGTCTGCCGGCACTCGTCGCGAGCGCCGGCATGCATTACGAGATCAGCCGTTGGCCTGCGCCGCCGGTTGGCGCACGACTTTGGCGCCGCGCCGCGGCGCCGTGGACTCGCGGCACACGAGTCGATAGGCAAGCCGCGCGGGTTTGGGCACTTGCCCGGTCTCAAGCATCTCGAGCAAGAGATTGGTCGCGGTGTAGGCAAGATCGTAAGTCGGCTGATGCACCGTCGTCAGACGCGGCCACACCGTGCGCGCGATGTACGTATCGTCGAAGCCGACGACCGAGAGATCGCCCGGCACGTCGATGTCCATCTCGTGCGCCGCCATGAGCACGCCGGCTGCCATGTCGTCGTTGCTCGCGAAAATCGCCGTCGGCGGCTCGGGCAAGGCAAGCAGCTCGCGCGCGGCTTCGAGACCCGATTCGAACACGAAGTGTCCTTGCTTGAGGAGCTCGGGCTCGATGGGCAGCCGGTGCGCTGCCATCGCTTCCTTGAAGCCGCGCAGACGCTGGCTGCTCGCGAAATGATCGGGCGGTCCGATGATGAAGCCGATGCGCTCGTGCCCAAGACCGATCAGATACTCGGTCATCTCGCGCGCAGCGCCCGCATCGTCCATGTCGGCGTACGGCGATTCATGAGCGAATTCGTTCGGCGCGATGCGCACGAAGGGCACGCCGCGGCGTTCGAGCGTCTTGATGAGATCGACCGACTCGCTGAGCGGCGCCGTTACGATCAGCCCGTCGAGATGCGTCTGATCGACGAGCCCGAGCACGTCGCGCTCCATTTCCTCGCCCTTGCCGGTGACTTGGTGGCTCAAGAGCTGGAAGCGCCCTTCGCGGCAACGCGCCTGCGCGCCGTGGAGCACGTCGACGATGTAGTTGGCGCTCGGATTCTCGTAGACCAGGCCGATCAGGTACGAGCGGCGTCCGGCCAGGCTGCGCGCCGAGAGGCTCGGGTGATAGTTGAGGCGCTTGACGACTTCGAGCACGCGCGTGCGCGTTTCCTCGCGCACGTTCGGTTCGTTGTTGAGCACGCGCGAAACGGTCTTGATCGCAACGCCGGCGGCCAGCGCGACGTCGTTGATCCTGGCTCTTCGATTGGGTGGCTTGGTCATCGGTTCGAATTTCCGCGGCCGGAAGCGTACGAGACACGGCAGCGCCTCGGAGATGGGTTTCCGCGGCCCCCCCCGCGTTCCGGCACCCGTCGGCGCCGGTGCTTCCCTTACGCGCTCAACATACCGCAAAACGGCCGCGGACGCTCCAAATGCCGACTATTCTCGACGCATCTGATGATCGTCTTGACGCACCGATGACCGGCAGGAGCGGGGCCGGGCGCCGCCAGCGCCCGGCCCCGGGTGCGATCAGTCGCAGCCGATCGCGTCGGCGACGCCGGTTTCCAGCCGCACGTTGGACACGCCCAGCGTGAGCGTGCCGTCCGTCGAGACGGCAAAGGGCGCCGTGACGTTGTGCATTTCCGCGCCCGTCTTCTGGAAGCACTGGAGCAGCACCTTGAGCTGCCGCCATTCGCCCACCGGGGCGGCGCGCAGATGGTCCGTCAGCGCGAACGTGCCGCGGCAATTTGCGCCGCATTCGACGGCGAGCACGACGTCCTTGCTCGGCGGCGCATCGACGCGATAGGCGAATGCCAGCGAGAGCTGACCGTTTGCCTCGCGCTGCAAGTCGAGCGGCGCGGCACCCTGCAGCGAAAGCGTCGCTGCGCCGGCACCGGACCAAGTCGCAAGCCGTGCATCTTCCTGGGCCGTGTGGTCGATGGCGCGGACGCTGAGCACGCCGCCCGCGGAACGGCCCGTGGCGGCCTCGAGCGGGGTCACGCCTTGCGCGTCGCTCACGGTGAGCGTCCAACCGGTCCCCGGGCGACCTTGCGCGAAGTACACCCGCGCCGACGTACCGTCCTTCTCGCCGGTGCTGATTTCCTCGGGCAGCGTCGGCAGCTCGCCGTCGTCGCGATACGTGAGGCCGTAGCCGTACGGGAAGAGGAAGGGCTCGGAGCCGGGATTGGCCTTCGTCTGCGTCGGCGTGCGCGGCCAGGAGAACGAGAGCTTGCCCTTGAAGTCGTAGTTGATCGAACCGTCGGGCTTGGCGAAGAGCACATCGGCGATGCCGCCGCCTTCCGAACCCGGCAGCCAGGCTGCGACGAATGCATCCGATGCATTGATCTCGGGATTCACCCACATCGGACGACCCGAGAGGAACACCGAGACGACCGGAATGCCGTCGGCGCGCAGCTTCTTGAGCAGCGCGAGATCGCGCTTGTCGCCGGGCTGATATTCAAGAGTGTCGACGTCGCCTTGGAACTCGGCGTAAGGATCTTCGCCGTACACCACGATCGCTACATCCGGTTTGACCGTGTAGCTGCCCGACTCGCTCAGGATCGCAGTCCCGCCGGCCGCTTTCACGGCCGCTTGAATGCCTTGGAAGATCGATTCGGCGTTCGGGAAGTGCTCGTTCGTGATGCCCGTGCCCTGCCACGTGAGCGTCCAGCCGCCGTTCTGCTTCGGGATGTTGTGCGCACCGTCGCCGGCGACGAGCACGCGCGCATTCGGCTTGATCGGCAGCACGCCCTTCGAGTTCTTGAGCAGCACGAGCGATTCGCGCACGGCTTGGCGCGCGACCGCGCGATGCTCGGGCGCGCCGAGCAGATCGAACTGACCAGCGAGCGGCCGCGACGAGGGCGGACCGGCTTCGAACAAGCCTGCACGGAGCTTCACGAGCAAGACGCGCCGCACGGCATCGTCGAGCCGCGACATCGGGATCTGTCCGCTGCGCACCTGGGCGAGCGTGTTCTCGTAAAGCTCCTTCCAGGAGTCGGGCGCCATGAACATGTCGAGGCCGGCATTGATCGATGCCGGGCAACTGACGTTGCTGCAGCCGCGCACTTGGCCGTGGCCGTTCCAGTCGCCGACCACGAAGCCGCTGAAGCCCATGCGCTCTTTGAGCACGTCGTTCAACAGACCTTTGTGGCCATGGAGCTTTTCGCCGTGCCAGCTGTTGAACGATGCCATGACGACCTGCACGCCGGCGCTGATCGCTGCCGGGTAGCCCGCGGCATGGATGTCGCGCAGCTCGGCTTCGGAGGCGCGGTTGTCGCCTTGATCGCGTCCGTCCTGCGTGCCGCCGTCGCCGACGTAATGCTTGACGGTGGCGATCACGTGCTCGCCGCGCAGGAAATCGGGCGTGCCGGGCGTGCCTTGCAGGCCGCGCACCATCGCGGAGGCATAGGCCGCGAAGATCTCAGGGTTTTCGGAGTACGACTCGTACGAGCGGCCCCACCGAATGTCCTGCGCGACGGCGATCGTCGGCGCAAAGGTCCATTCCTGTCCCGTCACACGCAGCTCGCGGGCGGTGATTTCGCCGATGCGCTCGATGAGCTCGGGGTTGCGCGTCGCGCCGAGCGCGACGTTATGCGGGAACAGCGTGGCGCCGATGATGTTGTTGTGTCCATGTACGGCATCCACGCCCCAGAGGATGGGGATGGCGTGCTTGCCGCCCGAGGTATCCATCGATGCTGCGTAGAATGCATCGGCCGCTTCGAGCCATTTCGGCGCCGGCGCAAGATCGTCGCCGTTCGGTCCCGAGTTGCCGCCGACGAGAATCGAGCCGAGGCGATATTGGCGCACGTCTTCCGGCGTCACGCAGCACAGATCGGCCTGGATGATTTGGCCGACCTTCTCTTCGACGGTGAGCGATCTGAGCAGCTCGTCGATGCGCGCGTGATGAGCGCGATCGTCGAACGCGGGTTGCGCCGGGCGCGGCCAGTTCGCCGGGTTCACGGTGGCGACGCCTGCGTCGGTCGGCGCGTTGCTTGGTGGAGCGTCGCTGCGCGAAGCGTCGTCGTGCCAGCATCCGGCGACGCCGAGCGCCGCCATCACCCCTGCGGCTACTATTCGAGACGGACAATGACGACCCCAAACCCTGCTCATTGTGACCTCCGATGTAGTTGTTATGGTCGGATGGACGTGTCGCGGTGGCGCGGAGAATCCCACCGTGTGACAACGTTGTCAAACACGCGGCTCGGCTCCCCTCCAAGCGGCGGCGAACCGGATCGCGCAGCCTGCGGATCCGAGGCATCCCCCATGCGCCAGCGGGCTCATCAATGACGCTATCCGCGGCGCCGCTCCGTTTCGCACGGCAATTATGCGCTCGATGGCGGCCGGAGTGGCTCGTCGCGGCCGCGCTCGCCGCGGGCTCGGCTGCCTATGCGGTCGACGACATCGAGCTTGCCCTCGAGTCGGCGCGCGGCGCGGACTGGCATGCAGAGGACATCGCCGTGCATTGGCGGCTCGGGTCGAGCTGGGCGGACATCAAAGTCCGCTCGCTCGCATTGGCCGCATGGCCCGAGCCGTGGCGCGATCTCATCGTCGAATGCACGGCGCTCGAAGTCGACGCGCGCACGATCGCATGTGCTCACGCGATCGTGACGGCCGACGTCCCGCGGCTCGGCCGACAGCGTTTCAACGCGCAAGCACGCTACGAGCCGTCGAGCGGTGCACTGAATCTCAAGATGCAGGCCCTCGAGCTCGGCACGGGCAAGCTCGATCTCGACGCTGTCTTGCAAGCGGACGGTTGGCGCGCGCAGCTCGTGCTCGACAAGGTCCCGCTGGCATCGCTTGCCGACGTCGCAACTGCGTTCGACTTTGCGCTGCCGATTGTCGCCACGGATGGAACGGTGTCGCTCACCGCGCAAGTGCACGGCCATGCCGCCGACATCGCAACGATTCAAGCACGCGGCACGCTCGCGCAAGTTACGGTCAGCAACGAGAGCAGCAGCATCGCCACGGATGCGCTCGATATGAGCATCGAGCTCGCACTGACGCGCGGCGCTGCATCGTGGACGTACGAAGCGACGGTCGATGCAAGAGCCGGTCAAGCGTACGTGGATCCCGTCTTCTTGGATTTCGGCGCGAACGCATTGCATGCACGCGCGAACGGCGTGCTGCACGATGATGGGCGTGTGGCGATCGAGGCGCTCGAAGTCGATCACCGGGACGTGCTGCGCGCGCGGGCGCGCGAGACGCTCGTCGATCTCAATGCCGCGCCGTTCATACGCGAGCTCGACGTCGACCTCGATGCATTCGTGTTGCCGGCGGCGTTCACGAGCTACGTGCAACCGCTCTTGCTCGACACGAGCGTGTCGGTCGCCGAGGCGCGCGGCCACTTGAGCGGGCGCCTGCGCGTGCGCGAGGGTGCGGCTGAACGCATCGACGTCGTGTTGCGCGACATCGAGATCGATGCGGACAAGCCCTCGCTCGCGGTGCGCGGGCTCACGGGCGAGTGGCATTGGCGTGCGCGGACCGAGCCGAACGATCGATTCGCTTCGCAGCTTGGGTGGACAGGCGGTCGTCTGTTCGGCCTCGAGCTCGGCGCCAGCCGCTTGAGCTTTGCGACGGCAGGCAGCGATTTCGTGTTGCTCGAGCCGACTCGTATTCCGTTGCTCGACGGCGCGCTCGAGCTTGCCGCCTTGAGCGCACACGACATCGGCAGCAGCCGGGTCGGCTTCAATGTCGATGCGACGATTCATCCGATCAGCGTGCCGCATCTGTCGCGCGCCTTCGGTTGGCCGGAGTTCGGCGGCCGCTTGAGCGGCAAGCTCTCGAACCTCGAGCTCGAAGAGGGCGTGCTCAGACTCGGGACGCGCTTGGAAGCCAATGTCTTCGACGGGCTCGTCGTGGTGAGCGATATGCGTCTCGAAGATCCGTTCGGCGCGTGGCCGCGCTTCTTCGCCGACATCGACTTGGAGGCGCTCGATCTCGAGCTCGTGACGAGCGCTTTTTCGTTCGGACGCATCACCGGACGGCTGTCGGGATTCATCCACGGACTCGAGCTCTTCAACTGGTCGCCGGTAGCGTTCGATGCGCGGCTCATCACGACGCCCGGCGATCGCTCGCGGCATCGGATCAGTCAGCGCGCCGTGCAGAACATCGGCAATATCGGTGGCGGCGGAGCCAGTGTGACGGCGGCGCTCTCGAGCGGTTTCCTGCGCTTCTTCGACGATTTCAATTACAAGCGGCTCGGCATCAGTTGCACGCTGCGTAACGATGTGTGCGAGATGAGCGGCGTCGCGCCGGCGCCGCGCGGCGGGTACTACATCGTGCAGGGCCGGGGCCTGCCGCGCATCGACGTGATCGGCGATGCGGCGAGCGTCGACTGGCCGCGCCTCCTGCAGCAGCTCGTCGCGGCGACGCAATCTTCGGGGCCGGTTGTCCAATGAGCGGCGCGAACTTTTTGAAAGAGATCCGCGCCCGGTTTAATCTCGATCGAGCTCTCCGTACGGAGAAGACATCGTTCGCAAGGAGCCCGACATGTTCCGGTTTGCGTATCTGAAAGTCGTTGCCGTCGCGCTCGCGCTCTCGGCGTGCGTCACGATCAATGTGTACTTCCCGGCTGCGGCGGTCGAGCAAGCGGCAGATCGCCTCATCGAAGACGTGATGGGCTCGCCGTCTGCGCGCAAAAAGACCTCGGCGGTCGACGAGCAAGGAGCGTGGCGTTGGCAGCCGCGCGTCAAACAGGTCGTGTACGCCACGGTCGGCTCGCTGCTCGATCTCGTCGTTCCGAAAGCGCATGCGCAGGCCGATCTCAATGTCTCGACGCCGGCGATTCGTCAGCTCACCGAGTCGATGAAAGAGCGCCATGCCCGACTCGTGCCGTACTACGACTCCGGTGCGATCGGCTTCACGCAGGACGGGCTGATCGAGGTGCGCGATCAGAACGCGATTCCTTTGCCGGAGCGCAACACGGTGCGCAAGCTCGTCGCCGAGGAGAATGCCGACCGCGCGAATCTCTATCGCGAGTTCGCGGTCGCCAACGGTCATCCGGAATGGGAGCCCGACATCCGCAAAGTATTTGCGGGGCGGTGGATCGAGAAGGCTTCCCCCGGCTGGTACTACCAGGACGCAAGCGGCGCTTGGAAGCGTAAGTAACGAGTAGCGGGCGGCGGTCATCCGCCGCCCTTCGTGCGCGCAAAAAAAAGCCCCGACTACGGGGCTTTTCGTTTCCGGATCGACGACTTCTTCTTTTTATAGTGGCGCGCCGATCGAATCAGGAAACGTCGCTCTGTCGCACCAACCCTTCAGTTGCCGCACATGTGCGGCGTTGGCTCCATCCTGGGCCTTGTAATGTCCTGCCGAGGTCTCCCCTAGCGGGGTATTCCCGCATTCTCTGCCTCGCGCGTCCGCGCTGGGACGGGCGCGCATTGCTTGATACAAGCTGCGTGCCGATCGATGCCGCTCTGTAGCTGCGTCAACAAGTTAGCGATGCGTGGGTGCATTGCGCGCAGCGCCGGCGGGAGTGAGGTGTAAAGCCCGCCGACAGGCGCGCGAGTCTCTCAGTAGCGCGGCAGCTCGAACGTGACGATGACGCCGCTCGAGTCCGGCGCGTTCTCGGCGCGCACGCGGCCCCCGTGAAAATCGGCAATGAGCCGCACGATGTAGAGACCGAGGCCGAGGTGTGGTTTACCTTCGTTGCCGCTGCGTCCGCTCACCAGCGATTCGAACAGGCGATCGCCCATTTCGGGCGGCAGAAGCGATCCCTCGTTGCGCACGCTCAGTCGACAGATGCGTGAATCGCCGTCGAGCGCGATCTCGATCGTGCCGCCTACGGGCGTGAAGTCGATCGCGTTGTCCATGAGCTTGTCGAGCAGTTGCGCGATCAGGTCCGGCGAGCCGATGACGGGGCAGCTTTCGAATGCAACGTTCGCCACGATGCGGTGCTGCGCGAAGGTCTGGCGATACGCCTGGCCCATGTTGCGCACGAGCGCGGCGACATCGAAGCGCACGCGCTCGGTGTGCTCGATGCTCTGCTCGACGCGCGTCGCTTCGCTGAGCGCCGTCAGAATGCCGTGCATGCGCGCCGAGCCTTCGCGTGCGCGCTCGAGATAGCTCTTCGCCTCGGGCGAAAGCGGCTCTTCGGCGGCGAGATTATCGAGCGAGGAACTGACGATCGTGAGCGGCGTGCGCAGCTCGTGCGAGAGCTTCTTGCCGAGCGTCTGCAGATAGCTCGTGTATTCCTTGAGTCGATTGAGCAGCGTCGCATAGCTGCGCGCGAGTGCGCCGAGCTCATCGCGCGCATTCGTTCCCGGAATGGTCGTCTCGATGCGCCCTTCGGGCGTCAGCGCGGTCGAGGCGGCGCGGCTCAAGCGGCGAATGCGGTGCGAGAGCCGCGCTGCGAACAGCAGCATCACGATGACCGTAAAGAGCGTGGCGACGAGCGTCATGTTGAGCAAGCGCGTGAGCGCCGCTTCGCGCACCAGCACGAGCTCCTCGCCGGGCTGCTCGAGCACGAGCGCGCCGAAGACATTGCCTTCGATCTCGATCGGCACGGCGGCACGAATGAGCGCGGGATCGCCGGCCGCCGCTTCAAACCACACGGCCGTGCGCTGCCCTTGCCGAGCCGCGTCGACCGGCGTGCCCCACATGCCGTAGGGCAGACCGTAGGGACGCACCGGCTCGTCGGCGCCGGCGAAGAGCACGCGGTAAATCGAACGTGCCACGCCGTCGCCGTCGTTCGCGAGCGCGGCAGTCGGCGTCGGATCGATTGCGCCGGCACGCGCCAGCAGCCAGCCGTGCACGTCGACGACCGAGACGCGCGTGCCATGCGGTGCATATTGTTCGAGGCGACGCTTGAGCAGCTCCGAGCCAGTGTGCAGCGCGGCGAGCGGTGCGCTTGCGACGAGCGCATTCGTGCGATCGAGTGCGTAGACGCCGAGCTCGGTACCGAACTGGTTGACTGGCGCGCGCAGCTCGATGGCGTAGCCATGCTCCGTCTCGCGCCACACGCCCGTGACATAGGGCACCGCTTCGTTGCTGGGCGTCCATGGCATGCCGAGCTCGCAGGGGCGCACGATGAGCGGACCGGGCGCTACGGCGCTGATCGACCAGGCCCGTTCGTGGCCGAATTCATCGCGCATCAGCAAGATGAGCCGATCGGACGGCGAGGCGCGCGCGAACTCCGCGTGAGCCGGCACTTCGTATTCGATCGTCGCTCGCTGCACCTCGGCATAGAAATGCATCGAGCGGCCATGCACGCCGAGCCTGACTTTCAGCGGCGGTGTGGCCGCCGTGTCGCTGAAGCCCGGCACGAAACGCGCGGGCACCGGCCACTCGTCGGGAAAGCCATCGAGCAGCGGCGTCGTCGGCAGGAGCGGTGCGAAGAAATCGCCGCGCGCGGGATCGAAGCTCTGCGACAGGCCATGCGCGCGATAGAGCAGCTCGGGCTCGCTTGCGACCACGCGGCTCAGCAGATCGGCGGTGGTCAGGAGCGAGGATTCCTGGCCGCGTCGCAAGCTGCTCTCCATTTCCTGCGCATACCTCCACCCCGCCCAGGGCAGCACGAGCGTCAGTAGACTCAGCAACAGCAGCTTGGAGCGAAGCGACATCGGCGGGGCGGGGCGGCGCGCTGAGCGTTGTCGTTATCGTACGGCCGAGATCAGCGCGCGACGGGTGCTTGCGGCCGCGCGTGCTTCAAGCCTCTTTCCAACGATAGCCCATCCCATACATCGTCTCGATGTTGTCGAACGCAGGATCGATGGCCTGGAACTTACGGCGGATGCGCTTGATATGCGAGGTGATCGTATTGTCGTCGAGCACGACGTTGGCGGCATCCATGAGCTGCTGCCGATTCTTGACGTGGCCCGGGTTCTTCGCGAGCGCATGCACGATCCAGAATTCGGTGAGCGTGAGCCCGAGCGGCTTGTCGCGCCAGGTTGCGTGCAGACGGGCAGTGTCGATGACGAGCTCGCCCCGCGTGATGAGCAGCTCGCGGTTGGACGGTTGCGTGAGCGCTTCGATGCGGCGAAACAGCGCCGTCACGCGTGCGACGAGATGCGCGAGGCTGATGTCCTTGGTGAGGTAGTCGTCCGCGCCGAGGCGCAGCCCCGACACCGCATCGAGCTCGCTGTCGCGCGCCGTGAGGAAGATGATCGGCACTTCCGGCGACATCGCCCGCAGCTCGCGGCAGAGCTCGAATCCGCCCTCGGGCTCATCGCGCAGTCCCACGTCGATGACCGCGAGATCGGGCAGTCGCGCCCGAAACGCTTCGAGCGCTTCTTGGCGCGAGCCGTAGCCGCGCACGGAATAGCCGTGTCTTTGGAAGGCAGCGGCATAGTTGTCGCGAAGCGCGGGCTCGTCTTCGACGATGGCAATCAGCTTCTTCATAAAGTACGCAAGAGCAGGCGTGTTGCGCGCAGTTTAGCGCTCCGCGAACGCGTCGGAAGGGGTTGCCATGATTCGTCACAATTGAGCGCAATCGCGCCGCTCTGCTGCCGCCGGACGCCTCTCGCTGTCGCTTACAGCGCATTGAATCCCGTCAACGCTCTGCCGACGGTGAGCTGATGGATCGTTTCCGTGCCCTCGTACGTGATGACGCTCTCCAAGTTGAGCGCGTGGCGAATGGGTGCGTATTCGACGCTGATGCCGGCGCCGCCGAGCAGATCGCGCGCATCGCGCGCAACTTCGATCGCGGCGCGCGTGTTGCTCCACTTGGCGAGCGATACCTGCGTGGGATGAAGCAGGCCTCTATCCTTGAGGCGACCGAGCTGTAACGCGAGCAGCTCTGCGCACGTGAGCTTGCGCGCCATCTCGGCAAGGCGGATCTGCACCGACTGCGTGGCGGCGAGCGGTTTGCCGAACAGCGTGCGCGTCTTCGTGTAGTCGAGCGCCTGGATGAAGCAGGCGCGCGCAGCGCCGTTGACGCCCCAGGCGATGCCGTAGCGCGCTTGCGTGAGGCAGGACAACGGGCCTTTGAGGCCGCTGACGCCGGGCAGCACGTTCTCCTCGGGCACGACGACATTGTCGAAGAACAGGCTCGCGGTGACGGATGCACGCAGACTCATCTTGTGCTTGATCGGGGTTGCCGAAAATCCCTTGCTGCGCGTGTCGACGAGGAAACCGCGAATGCCCTCGTCCGTCTGCGCCCAGACGAGCGCGAGATCGGCGATCGAGCCGTTCGTGATCCACATCTTGGCGCCGTTGAGGATCCAATCGCCGCCCTTGCGGCGCGCATGCGTTTTCATGTTGGCGGGATCGGAGCCTCCGTGCGGTTCGGTGAGTCCGAAGCAGGCGATGACTTCGCCGCGCGACATCGGCGGTAGCCAGCGTTGCTTTTGTTCTTCGCTCCCGTACGCGTAGATCGGATACATGCACAGGCTCGATTGCACGGAGACGAAGCTGCGCAATCCCGAATCGCCGCGTTCGAGCTCCTGGCAGATGAGCCCGTAGCTCACGGAGTTGAGGCCCGCGCAGCCGTAGCCTTCGATCGTGCTGCCGAGTAGGCCCAGTGCCGCGATGTCGGGAATGAGCTCTCGAGGAAAACGCTCGTGCTCGAAGCAGTCCGCGATGATCGGGAGCACTTTTTCGTCGACGAATCTCGCCACCGAGTCCTGCACCAGTCGTTCGTCTTCGCTCAGGCAGGTGCGCACTGCACAGAGGTCGACGGGATCGAGCTCCGGCGCATGGGCGCTGACGGTTGTTTGAGTCGACATAAAAGGCTCCTCGGATCCGTTCGGCCCCCGCAACGACATGCTTCTGCGGTATGCAATGCCCGGACTTGTCCGGCCACGAGCGCGCGAGTAGCGTATGACCGCTCGGTCTTGGGGGTGCTATGAAGACCGTCGACGAATGGCTCAGCGAATACGGCGAGAGCCATCAGCACGCTACGAACAAGACGCTACATTGGATTTGCGTTCCGACAATCGTGGTCAGCCTCATCGGGCTGCTCTGGTCGCTGCCGGTGCCGCAAGCCATGCGCGCGCTCTCGCCGCTTGTGAACTGGGGCACACTCGTGCTCGCGCTCGGCGTGCTGTACTACCTACGTCTGTCCGTTTCGCTCGCGATCGGCATGCTGGTGTTCGTCACGCTCGTGACGCTCGCGGTGCTGGGGCTCGAGCGCTTGCCATGGTCGCTCTGGGCCGTGTGTCTTGCGCTGTTCGTCGTGGCGTGGATCGGGCAGTTCATCGGTCACTACTACGAGGGCAAACGGCCGTCGTTCTTCAAGGACGTGCAGTTCCTGATGATCGGGCCGCTGTGGCTCTTGAGCTTTGTCTACCGCAAGCTGCGCATTCCTTATTGAGCGTCGCTGTGCACCGATTGCGCGCGCACACGCGCAGCACTGTCGCAAAGCGGCAACTTAAGGGAGAAACGTATCTCGCGTCGTAGCGTTGGCGGCTAGAATTCAGGCGCAGTTCAGCGCGTGCCCAAGAGGCTGAGGCGCCGAGGACTCATCCAGCAGAGATAAAGGAGACATCCAGTCATGCAGAATCCATTCGTCAGGTTGGTGAGCGTGAGCGCGCTCGTCGTGTTCGCTGCGGTCGCCTGTACGACCGTCAATCCCTATACGCGCGAGACGCAGACCAGCAAGGCGGTGAAGGGCGCGGGCATCGGCGCCGCAGCGGGCGCAGTCGCAGGTCTCTTGACGAAGGGCGACAAGCTCGAGAACGCGCTGATCGGTGCGGGCGTCGGTGCGCTCGCGGGCGGCGGCGTGGGCTACTACATGGACGTGCAGGAAGCGAAGCTCCGTCAGCGCCTCGAAGGCACGGGCGTGAGCGTCACGCGCGTCGGCGACAACATCACGCTCAACATGCCGGGTCACATCACCTTTGCGGTGAACAGCGCCGACTTGAACGCGCAGTTCTTCAACGTGCTCGACGGCGTCGCGCTCGTGCTCAAGGAGTACAACAAGACGGTCGTGGAAGTGGCGGGTCACACCGACAGCACCGGCACCGATGCGTACAACCTGCAGCTCTCGCAGCGTCGTGCCGATGCGGTGGCGAGCTACCTCGTCAGCCAAGGCATCAAGCGCGAACGCTTGATCACGGTCGGTGCGGGCAAGGCCTATCCGATCGCCTCGAATGCGACCGAGGAAGGTCGTGCGCTGAATCGTCGCGTCGAGCTGACGATCGTCCCTGTCACCAAAGGCTAAGCGCGATCGACGGGCGGCGCGGCTTCGCTGCGCCGCTACCGTCAAACAAAAAAGGCCGGCAATGCCGGCCTTTTTCATTCCATCTGCAATGGCGCTTTACGCCGGTTCGGCGATCAGCCCGCGCAGCTTCTTGATCGCGTTCGCTTCGATCTGGCGAATGCGCTCTGCAGACACGCCGTACTGATCGGCGAGCTCGTGCAGCGTCGCTTTCTCCTCGGTCATCCAGCGGCGCTTGAGGATGTTGCGGCTGCGATCGTCGAGCGTCTCCAAGGCTTGCGACAGGCGCTCCGCAGTGTCCTCGTCCCACTGCTCCCGTTCCACCGTGACCGACGGGTCGGCCTCCGGATGGGGCAGATAGGCCGAGGGCGAATAGGTCGTCTCCTCGTCGTCCGAATCCGGCGCCGGGTCGAACGAGAGGTCGCGCGAGGCGAGCCGCTGCTCCATGTCCTGCACTTCGGCCGTCGACACGCCGAGATCCTGCGCAATGGCGCGCGTCTCGCTCTCGGTCAGCCAGCCGAGGTTCTTCTTGAAGCGGCGCAGATTGAAGAACAGTTTGCGCTGCGCCTTGGTGGTCGCGATCTTGACCAGGCGCCAGTTGCGCAGCACGTACTCGTGGATCTCGGCACGGATCCAGTGCACGGCGAACGACACCAGCCGCACGCCGACATCAGGGTCGAAGCGCTTGACGGCCTTCATCAGACCGACATTGCCTTCCTGAATCAGATCGCCGACCGGCAAACCGTAGCCCGTATAGCCGCGCGCAATGTGAACGACGAAGCGCAGGTGCGACAGCACGAGTTGGCGCGCCGCGTCCAGGTCGCCCTCGTCGCGAAAGCGGCGGGCCAGCGCCGTCTCCTCCTCGCGCGAGAGCACGGGGATGCGAGAGACGCGTTCGACGTAAGCTTCGAGGCTTCCGACCGGGCCGGCGAAAACCAGATCGGTGCTCGAACGTACAAGCGCGGTAGAAGTCATCTCTAAGCCTTCCTCCTGCTGGGTGCCGGAGTCCTGACACCGATTTGGGCCAATCCTAGCATTAGCAGTCGAGCACTTGGAGTGCTAACGATCACAAAAAGTTCCCTGCCGGCTATCCGGGGAAGGCCCGACTCGGCGCTGTAACTCATTGTTTTTAAATGCACCGAGTCTCCAAAGGTTCCGAGAGCGTCAGCTCGGCTCGATCTGGCGCAGATGCCGGCTCGCGGAGATGAACGATCCCAGCCAGCCGAGCGCGACCCCGGTGAGGAGCAGCCGCCCGGCATCCGCCAGGCCAAGCGCTGTAACCTCGAACTGGCTGCCGTACAGGGCCGCAATCCGGCCGATCGGGGCCTTGAGGGCCGCCACGGCCAGACTGGTGATCACCCAAGCCAGCACGGCGCCTCCCAGGCCGTACCACACGCCACTGTAGAGGAACGGGCGCCGTACGAACGCATCGCTACCCCCAACGAGCTTGACCACCTCGATCTCGGGGCGGCGGTTCTGGATATCAAGGCGGATGGTATTGCCGACGATGACGAGCACCCCGAGCGCCAGCACGGCGGTGGCGATGACGACCGCCCGGTCGACGGCCGTCAGGATGGCGTTCAGGCGCTCCACCCAGCCGGTGTCGAGCTGGACGATGTCGACCGAGGGCAGCTCGCGGATCGATTCGGCGAGGCTCGCCAGGTGCTCGGCCGAGGCGTAGTCCGGTGCGGGCCGGACGACGATCGTGTGGGGCAGGGGATTCTCGTTGAGCGCATCGAGCACTTCGCCGAAGCCGGAGTCGCGCTTGAACTCCTTCAAGCCGTCCTCGGCGGTGATGAGCTCGACTTCCGCCACGTCGCGCCGCTTGCCGATGCGGTCGGCGATCTGCCGCGCTTCCTCGACGGAGGTCGGGCGCTTGAGGAACACCGAGATGTCGAGCGCGCGGCTCCAGGCGCCGGTCGCGCGCTGCGCGTTGCTGATGACGACATGCAGGCAGGCGGGCAGCGCCAGCGCGATCCCGATCACCAGCATCGTCAGGAACGTCGCGAGCTTCTGCTTCGACAGACGGCCGAGCGAGCCGATCAAAGTCTGAATGTGGCGCGTGAGCCAGGCAGTCATCGCAGCGCTCCTATTCGCGCTCCCGCTCGAGCAGCTTGCGCGGGTCGAGCAGCGGACCGTCGGCCGTGAGCTCGGTTGCTTCGTCGACGACGCGGCCCTCCTCGAGCCGCACGCGCCGGACCGGAAAGCGCTCGAGCAGATACAGGTCGTGGCTTGCGATCAGCACGGTGACGCCGACTTCGTTGAAGCGGCGGAAGATGTTCATGACCTCGAGCGACAGCTCGGGGTCGAGATTGCCCGTCGGCTCATCGGCGATGAGCAGCGGCGGCTTGCTCACGACGGCGCGGGCGATGCCGACGCGCTGTTGCTCGCCCGTCGACAATTCGAGCGGCACGGCCTGTTCGCGCCCCAACAGTCCGACCTGATCGAGCGCGGCGCGCACGCGCTTGCCGATTTCCTTGGTGCGCACGCCTGCGATGATGAGCGGCAGCGCCACGTTGTCGAACACCGTGCGATCGTAGAGCAGCTTGTGATCCTGAAAGACCATGCCGATCTGGCGCCGGAACGCCGGAATCTTCGAGCGCTTGACGCCGGCGACGTTCTGGCCGTTGACGAACAGCTGGCCGCGAGTCGGCCGCTCGATGAGCGCGATCAGCTTGAGCAGGCTCGACTTGCCCGCGCCGGAATGCCCGGTGATGAACACCATCTCGCCGCTCGCAATGTCGAGCGTCACGTCGCGCAGCGCCTCGCGTCCGTTGGGATAGCGTTTGAAGACGTGGGCGAACCGGATCATGGCGTTGCGTTTGCGGGCTGGCCTCGCAAGCTGAAGTAGCGACCTATTCCATACATCCTAGCTGCTTGCGCGCGTTCGCTGCACCGAGGTGGCGCGCGAGGCGCCGGCTGCGGCGCGCCGGCCGCTCAAGCGTCCTCGCGCTTGAGCAGCGCGTCGACGAATGCTTCGGCTTCGAACGGTTGGAAATCCTCGGCAGTCTCGCCGATGCCGATGAAGCGCACGGGGATGCCGAGCTCATTGGCGATCGCGAAGATGATGCCGCCCTTGGCGGTGCCGTCGAGCTTCGTGAGCACGATGCCCGTGACGCCCAGCGCTTCGTTGAAGAGGCGCGCCTGCTGAAGAGCGTTCTGACCTTGGCTCGCATCGAGCACGAGCAGGATCTCGTGCGGCGCGCTGGCATCGACACGGCCCATCACGCGCTTGACCTTCTTGAGCTCGTCCATGAGGTTCGATTGCGTGTGCAGCCGCCCGGCGGTGTCGGCAATCATGACGTCGATGTTGCGCGCTTTGGCGGCCTGCATCGCATCGAACACGACGGCGGCCGGATCTGCGCCGGTGGCTTGGGCGATGACGGGCACGTTGTTTCGCTGTCCCCAGATCTGCAGCTGCTCGACCGCCGCGGCGCGGAAGGTATCGCCCGCCGCGAGCAGCACTTTCTTGCCGTCGTTCTTGACCAGACGGGTGAGCTTGCCGATCGACGTCGTCTTGCCGGCGCCGTTGACGCCCACGACGAGGATGGCAAACGGTGCGTGCGCCGGGTCGATGTGGAGCGGCTTTTCGACCGGCGTGAGCACGTCGACCAACTCGCTGCGCAGCGCCTTGAGCAGCGCGTTCAAGTCGCTGAGCTCCTTGCGCTGCACCTTCTTGCGCAGGCCGCTCAGGATGCGCTCGGTCGTCTCCACGCCGACGTCGGCGGTGATGAGGCGCGTTTCGAGCTCATCGAGCACCGCATCGTCGATCTTGCCGCCCGGCAGGAGATTCGCGAGGTCGTAGGTGAGCCACGAGTCGCCCTTGTTGAGCTTCGCGCGCAAGCGCGCGAAAAAGCCCAACTTTTCGGTCGGCTGCTCGGCTGCGGGAGCGTCCTTCTGCGCGTCCTTGGCTTTGGATCTGAATCCGAACATCGTGCACGCTGAACTTGAAGAATGAGGGGCGATTCTAAAGGAAGCGGCCGCCGGTCGCGGCGCGAAAGCGCGGAGTATGATGCGCGCATGCCGCCCGTCGTCCGTAAAAAGCCTGCCGAGCCGAGATCTTCTGCGCCTCATCGCGTGCGGATCGTCGCCGGGCGCTGGCGCGGCAGCCGCATCGAGGTGCCGCCGTTTGCCGCCGTGCGTCCGACGCCGGATCGAGTGCGCGAGACGCTCTTCAACTGGCTGCAGCCGTACATCGCGGGCGCCGTGTGCCTCGACTTGTTCGCAGGGAGCGGCGCGCTCGGGTTGGAGGCGCTCTCGCGGGGCGCGCGGCGCGTGACCTTCGTCGATCGCGAGCCGCGCATCGTGCAGCATCTCGCCAAGACATTGGAGCGCTTGCACGCGCGTGACGAGGCGGAGCTGGTCGCAAGCGATGCGTTGCGCTTCCTTGCAGGTCCTCCTCAGCCGTTCGACATCGTCTTTCTCGATCCGCCGTTTGCCTCGGATCTGCTCGCCGACGTGTATCGACGCCTGGCCGATGGGTGGTTGCGCCGCGAGGCATTCGTGTACGTCGAATGTCCCGCCGATGCGCCGCTCGGCGAGCTGCCCGCGGGTTGGTCGGTTCATCGCAGCAAGCGCGCCGGGCAGGTCGGCTATCATTTGCTGCTCGCCAACGCACCGACTTAGAGGGGTTCACATGACGCGCGCGATGTATCCGGGGACGTTCGATCCGATCACGAACGGCCATTACGACCTCGTGCGTCGCGCGGCCTCGATTTTCGAGCATGTCGTCGTCGCGGTGGCCGCCAATCCCGGCAAGGCGCCGTTGTTCTCGCTCGAGGAGCGCGTCGAGCTCGCGCGCGAAGTGCTCGCGGATGTGCCGAACGTGGAGGTGACGGGTTACACGGGGCTCACTGTCGATTTCGCACGCGAGCACGATCTGCGCGTCATCGTGCGAGGGCTCCGCGCCGTGTCGGATTTCGAGTTCGAGTTCCAGCTCGCGACGATGAGCCGCCACCTCTCCGATCAGGTGGACTACGTTTTCATGACGCCCACCGAGCAATTCAACTTCATCTCATCGACGCTCGTGCGCGAGATTGCCAGCTTGGGCGGCAACGTCTCGCAGTTCGTGCATCCTTCCGTCGAAGCCGCGCTCAAGCGCGTGTGGGCGAAGCGGCGTCAGAGCTGAGACGAGCTCTCGGCTCTCAGCGCTGACACGTCGGACAGAAATACGTCGAACGCTGTCCTTGCACGAAGTGTTTGATCGGGGTGCCGCAGACGAAACACGGCTCGCCGGCGCGTTCGTAGACATAGAGCTTGCGCTTGAAGTAACCCGGCCGGCCGTGCGGATCGATGTAATCGCGTAATGTCGTGCCGCCGGCGCGGATCGCGTCCTGCAACACCGCTTTGATCGCTTTGACCAGCGCCGCCGCTTCGTCGTGACGCAGCCGACCTGCCGCGCGGCGCGGACGAATGTGGGCGCGGAACAGCGCTTCGCTCGCGTAGATATTGCCGACGCCGACCACCACTTGGCTGTTCATGAGCGCCTGCTTGATCGCGATGCTGCGCCCTTTGAGCACGCGCGCGAGGTAGTCGGCGTCGAATTCGTCGGACAGCGGTTCGGGTCCGAGCGCAGCAAGCAGCGGGTGCGCGAGCGGATCGCTGTCGGTCCAGAGCACGCTGCCGAAGCGGCGCGGGTCGTTGAAGCGCAGGCACTGCGCCGTGTCGAGAACCAAGTCGACGTGGTCGTGCGCGAGCGCCGGCGTGTCGCTCGTCAGCAGCCGTAGGCTACCCGACATGCCAAGATGCAGGAGCATCGCGCCGCGATCGCAGTCGAAGATCAGGTACTTCCCGCGGCGCCGCAGATCGCGGACGGTCTGGCCTTCGATCGTGCGTTCGAAATTGGTCGGAATGCGCCACCGCAGCCGGCGCTCGCGGACGACGGCGCGTGCGATGGTGCGGCCCACGACCGCGGGCGCGATGCCGCGGCGGGTCGTTTCGACTTCGGGGAGCTCGGGCATGGCGGCACTGTAGCCGATGCACGGTGTTATTTGGCAGTGCAACGAAGGTGAATGCCCAGTCGCCCGGTGCTTGCGCCCAACCGTTGGAACTCGCTCAGGGGCAGGCAATTAAGCAATGGTGCGGTTCCAGTCCAGGGAAACACTCATTTGTGCGACCGGGGTCTGTCCGCTATAGTGACCCGCTGCTGGTTTTTCTTAATCCAATCTCTCAACGTTCGCGTTGCAAGGCTTCTCGTGAATCTCGACTTTTTGTATGGACTAGTGCCCCTCAGTTTCTGGGGCTACGTGTTGGTTACCTTCGTGATGGTGCAATTCACCTTCATGGCGGTAACGCTTTATCTGCATCGCGACGCCGCGCATCGCAGTCTCGATCTTCATCCGGCGTTGCGCCATATCTTCCGTTTCTGGTTGTGGATGAGCTCCGGCATCGTCACGCGCGAGTGGGTTGCCGTGCATCGCAAGCACCACGCGCGCTGCGAAACGCCCGAGGATCCGCACAGCCCGGTCGTCTTCGGCTTGAAGAAGGTGCTGCTCGAAGGCGCCGAGCTGTATCAGGCCGTCGCCCGCAATCCTGAAGTGCAGGAGAAGTACGGCCGCGGCACGCCGAACGATTGGGTCGAGCGCAATCTCTACTCCAAGCACCGCAACCTCGGCATCACCCTCATGGTGATCACCGATCTCTTGCTGTTCGGCGTACCGGGCATCACGATCCTGGCCGTGCAGATGCTCGCGATCCCCGTCATGGCGGCGGGCGTGATCAACGGTCTCGGCCACCACACCGGCTATCGCAATTTCGAGTGCCCGGATGCGGCGACGAACATCGTGCCGTGGGGCATCATCGTTGCCGGCGAAGAGCTGCACAACAACCACCATGCATTCCCGAGCTCGGCGAAGTTCTCGATTCGCAAGTGGGAATTCGACATGGGCTGGGTGTACATCCGCATCTTCCAGGCCCTCGGTCTCGCCAAGGTGATTCGTGTGGCGCCGACGCCCGCGATCGAGCCGAGCCGCAATCACATCGACCTCGAGACGGTGCGCGCCGTGATCGTCAATCGCATGCACGTGCTGCGCGCCTATACGACGTCCGTGATGATTCCGGTGTTCAAGCAGGAGCTGCGGAACGCAAGCGGCAACATCAGCCGCCGCGTGAAGAAGCTGCTCGTGCGCGAGCCGGTGCTGCTCGACAATCAAGCCAAGTCGAAGCTGAGCGAAGTGCTCGAGAAGAGCCAGGCGCTCAAGACGGTGCACGATTTCCGCGAACGCTTGCGCGTGATGTGGAGCGGCGCTCACATGAGCAACGAAACGTTGCTTCAGCACCTCAGGGAGTGGGTCGCGCAAGCCGAAGCCAGCGGCATCAAGGCGCTGCAGGACTTCGCTGCGACGCTGCGTGGGTATACGTTGCAGCCGGCCGCTGCCTGACTGGCGCTAGACTGTAGGAACGAAAAGGCCCGCCAATGGCGGGCCTTTTTTCTTGGTCTGGTTGGACGGCGCTGCGCGCGTGTTTGAAGCTTTTCTCTGGCTACAGCCTAGAGCCTCCAGCCCAACAAAAAACCCGCCTTTCGGCGGGTTTTTTGTCTTACTTGATCTTCGCTTCCTTGTAGATCACGTGCTTGCGCGCTTTCGGATCGTACTTCTTCACTTCCATCTTTTCGGGATGGAGGCGCTTGTTCTTCGTGGTCGTGTAGAAGTGACCGGTACCGGCGGTGGAGACGAGCTTGATCTTGTCACGCATGGCTCTCTCCTCCTCAGACTTCCACGCCCTTGGCGCGCAGGTCGGCGACGACCTTTTCGATGCCGCGCTTTTCGATCGTGCGCAGGCCGCGGGTGGACACGCGCAGGGTCACGAAGCGGCGCTCGCTTTCGAGCCAGAAGCGGTGCACGTGCAGGTTCGGCAAGAACCGGCGGCGACGCTTGTTGTTCGCGTGCGAGACGCGATTTCCAGTAACCGGACGCTTGCCGGTGACTTGACACACTCTGGACATGGCGGATTCCTCAAGGATTCGACCGGACCCGGCGGGCCGGGGGTCGAAAAACGAGTCGCGCTTTATACCAGCGGAAAGCCCCAAAAGCTAGGCCCATGTCGCGATTCTCGGGCGCCGGCCTCGGGCGGTACGGTGCTCAGCGGACCGGCCGCCGGGCCGTGACGGCCTAGAGCAGCCCCCGTTCGGCAAAGGACTCGCAGACCCCGTCGCCCACCACCAGATGGTCGAGCACGCGGATGTCGACGAGGGCGAGCGCTTCTTTCAGGCGCCGGGTGATGAGCTCGTCGGCCTGGCTCGGCTCGGCCAGCCCCGAAGGGTGATTGTGGACGAGGATCAAGGCGGCGGCATTGCGGGCGAGCGCGTGCTTGACGACCTCGCGCGGATGGACGCTCGCGCCGTCGATGGTGCCGCGGAACAGCTCCTCGAATGCGATGACGCGGTGCCGGTTGTCCAGATACACGCACCCGAACACCTCGTGCGGCAGATCACGCAGTCGCGCGCGCAAGAACTCGCGGGTGGCGCGCGGATTGGTCAGCGCCGGCCCCGCCATCATGACCTCCTGATAATGGCGTCGGGCGAGCTCGAGCGCGGCCTGTAATACCGCGTATCGCGCCGGCCCAAGCCCGTGGTTGCGGCAGACGCGCTGGCGATCGGCCGTCAGGAGGTTGCGCAGCGAGCCGAACTCCTTGAGCAATCCCCGGGCGATGTCGAGGGCGCTGCGGCCGCGCGTGCCGGTATGAATCAGGACGGCGAGCAACTCGGCCTCGCTCAATGCGGCGGGGCCGGCGTGCAAGAGCTTCTCGCGGGGGCGTTCGGTGGCAGGCCAATCGCGGATCGACATCGGCTTCCTCGGCTAAGGTCTTTCCGCATTCTGGCGTTCGAATCGCGCCTCGAACGGCTGCTAATCCCGGCGATTTGCCGGCAAATGCCGTCTTCGTGGCGATGTCACATACTCAACTGGAATGGGGGTATGCGCCGGCTCGTTTGCCGGGTTCACGGGCCACGACGATAATCGCCGCATGAGCTGGCAACCCCGAAAAATCCTCCTCGGCGTTACGGGCGGAATCGCCGCGTACAAGAGCCCCGATTTGGTCCGACGCCTGATCGAGCGCGGCGGTGACGTGCAGGTCGTCATGTCGTCCGGCGCCCAGCGCTTCGTCACGCCGCTGACCTTCCAGGCCGTCTCCGGCAAGCCGGTGCGGACGGATCTGTGGGACGAGGCAGCCGAGGCGGCGATGGGCCACATCGAGCTCGCTCGCTGGGCCAACGAGATCGTCGTCGCGCCGGCGACGGCCGATTTCCTCGCGCGGCTCGCACATGGTTTCGCGGATGATTTGCTGACCACGCTTTGTCTGGCGACGACCGCACCGATCACCGTCGCGCCTGCCATGAATCGCGAGATGTGGGCCAATCCGGCCACGCAGGCGAATGTGCGCCTCTTGCGCGAGCGCGGCGTGCGCTTCATCGGGCCCGACGCAGGCGAGCAGGCGTGCGGCGAGGTCGGCGTGGGTCGCATGGTCGAGCCCGTGCGCATTGCCGAGGAGATCTTCGCAGCGCGCGAAGCCGATGGCGTGCTCAAGGGGCTGAAGGTGGTGGTCACGGCGGGCCCCACGCGCGAGCGCATCGACCCGGTTCGATTCATCAGCAATCGCAGCTCCGGCAAGATGGGTTTCGCGGTCGCGCAGGCTGCGCGCGAAGCCGGTGCGACGGTCGTGCTGGTCAGCGGTCCCGTGCAATTGCAAACGCCGGCGGGCGTGGAGCGCGTCAACGTCGAGAGCGCCGAGCAGATGCTGCATGCGGTCGAACAGCACGTGCGCGATGCGGACATCTTCATCGCTGCGGCGGCGGTGTCGGATTATCGATGTCGCGAAGTGGCGCCCGAGAAGATCAAGAAAACGAGCGATGTGCTCACGCTGGCTTTGACGCGCGCTCCGGATGTGCTCGGCACGATCGGACGCAGAGACGTGCGGCCTTTCCTCGTCGGCTTCGCGGCGGAAACCGAGAACGTCGAGCGCAATGCATTGACGAAGCTGGCAAGCAAGCGGCTCGACATGATCGCCGCGAACAAGGTCGGCGATAACCTCGCGTTCGACAAAGACGACAATGCGCTCACGGTCTATTGGAACGGCGGGCACAAAGAGCTGGCGCTGACCAGCAAGATCGCGCTCGCGCGCCAGCTCGTGGCGCTGATCGCCGAACGCTATCGCGCGCGCGAGACCGTTCCCGTCGCGGTGCCGGCGTCCGCTACTTCCGCCGGCTGAGCCGCTCGACGCAGCGAAGCCTTCGCCGCGATCGCGGCGGTTCGTCCGCCTCGCACAACAATCAACGCACAGCGCTTCGAAGCCATGGCCGATACACATCGCCGCAAGCTGCAGGTCCGCATTCTCGATCCGCGTCTCGGACGCGAGTTTCCGTTGCCGGAGTACGCAACGTCAGGTTCGGCCGGCGTCGACTTGCGCGCTTGTATCGATGAGCCGCTCGAGGTGAAGCCCGGCGATTCGCATCTCATTCCGTCAGGGCTTGCCATTTATCTTGCAGATCCCGGCTATGCCGCGCTCGTGCTGCCGCGTTCCGGGCTCGGACACAAGCACGGCCTCGTGCTCGGCAATCTGGTCGGCCTCATCGACTCCGACTATCAAGGTCAGGTGTTCGTGTCGTGCTGGAACCGCGGCCAGAACACGTACACGATCCAGCCGGGCGAGCGCATCGCGCAGTTCGTCGTCGTGCCTGTCGTTCAGGTGGATTTCGAAGTGGTCGATGAGTTCGCCGCGACGGAACGCGGGGCGGGCGGATTCGGCAGCTCAGGCGTCAAGTAACGCCGTCACTGGATTCCTTTGAGCTCCTTGAAGCGCCGGATATCCGCGTCGAACGACTTGCGCACCTCGGCCTGCTCGCGCTGATTGTTGGCCAGCATTTCCTGGAACGTGCGCAGGCTGTTCACCGTGTTGACCATCTCTTCGGCGAGGTGATCGGGTAGCGGCGGTGCATTGGGGTCGTCGTTGTACGGCTTGAAGCGCGCGATCTGGTTGGCGATGCGGTTCTGGCGCTCGCGCATGTTCGCGATGTTCTGCTCGGTCACCCGATACTGTGCCTGCAGCTGCTCCAGACGTTGATCGCGCAACCGCTCGATGTCGGCGACCGTGAGGTAGGTCTCGAGGAGCATGCGATCATGCTGCTCGCGGAGCTGACGTTCCTTGCGGGCCTGCGCCTCGAGCGCCTCGCGCTTCAGGCGCTCGGCGCGCGTTTCTTCGCCTTCGATGAGGCGCACGACCATGCCGCGCGTATCGAGCACTTCGGTGTCGAGCCCGATGCAGGCGGCCGGCATGCTGTCGGCGTAATGCGTCTGCCCGTTCTTGTCCTTGCAACGGTAGAACGCCTCGCGGGCTGAGCTCTGGGCGGCGTGGACGCCGACGGCAGCGAGGAGCAGCGTGCTCAGCAACGAATAGCGGCAGAGTGGGTCCATCTCGCGGCTTGTAGTAAGAGTTGCGCTATTGTGCCGTAGAGCCGCGTACCGTCAACTTGCGCGGGCAGAACGCCGGCCAAACTTGGGCCTGCGTCACGCTGCGGCTACGCCGTATGCCTCCCGATAGCGCCGCACGGCGGCCAGCTGTTCGGCGTTCCCGGTCCCTTCGAGGTAGACGATGAGATCCTCGAGCTTGAGGATGCTGACCACCGGAAGATCGAACGTGCGTTCGACTTCCTGGACCGCCGAGAGCTCGCCCTGACCGCGTTCTTGTCTATCGAGCGCGAGCACGACGCCGACCGGCTCGGCCCCGGCGGCCCGGATGATGTCGATCGATTCGCGGATGGCGGTTCCCGCCGTGATCACATCGTCGATGATGAGCACGCGCCCGCGCAGCGGCGAGCCCACGACCGAGCCGCCTTCGCCGTGGTCCTTCGCTTCCTTGCGGTTGAACGCCCAAGGCAGGCTGCGGCCGAACGAGTCGGCGAGCGCGATGGCGGTGGCCGCGACGAGCGGAATGCCCTTGTACGCCGGCCCGAACAGGACATCGCACTCGATGCCGGCCTTTTGGATCGCTGCGGCATAGTGGCGGCCGAGCTCGGCAAGCGCCCGCCCGGAGTTGAACAGGCCGGCATTGAAGAAGTAGGGGCTCATGCGCCCGGATTTGAGCTTGAACTCGCCGAAGCGCAAGACGCCCAGCTCAAGGCAAAGATCGATAAAGGATGCGGATGACATGCGATTGAACGTGCGGCTGGAAGGGCGCAAAGAGTACCCAAGCGGCGCGCGCTGCGATAGCGTCGTATCGCCCGGCGCGGGTCTCGCATACCTTTATACTGCGCCTTGAGTCAGAGGCGGCCTATTTCGATCATGCAACGACCCATTTTGGCTTTTGGTCCGCGGGGCGATGCCGCGGCCTGGATCTGATCCGTTGAGCTCTCCTGCCGATACTGCCGCTGCCGCCGACGCGGCCCGTCCTGGGTGGCTGCGCGCTTTCTTGATCTATCGCGAGCCGAAGGTGCTCGCCATGCTCTTTCTCGGCTTTTCGGCGGGCCTGCCGTTCATGCTGGTGTTCTCGACGTTGTCGGCGTGGCTGCGCGACGTCGGCATCGAGCGCACCGCGATCGGCATGCTCTCCTGGGTGGGGCTCGTCTTCACGCTCAAATTCTTCTGGGCACCCATCGTCGATCGCGTACCGCTGCCGTGGCTGACCAGAAAGCTCGGCCGACGGCGCAGCTGGATGCTCGTCGCGCAGATCGGCATCGTGGCTGCGCTCATGCTGCTGTCGAGCAGTCGTCCCGCCGATGGAGCGCTCACGCCGATTGCGCTCAGTGCGCTCTTGCTCGCGTTCGCCTCGGCGACGCAAGACATTGCGCTCGATGCTTGGCGCATCGAATCCGCTCCCGTCGCGATGCAGGGTGCGATGTCGGCGGCTTATCAACTCGGCTACCGCATCGCCATCATCGTGAGCAGCGCCGGCGCGCTGTGGCTGGCTGCGGATGCCGGCTGGCACGTGTCTTATCTGACCATGGCGGTGCTTGCCTGCGTCGGCATCGTTACGACGCTCGTCGTCGCGGAGCCGGCCGTGTCGGTGCAGCGCATTTCCTTCGAGCAAGAGCAGCGGGTGATCGACTTCATTGCGGCGCGCGCTCATTGGCCGCGCGCGTTGCGGGAGGCCGGCGCGTGGCTCGTTGGTGCAGTCGTGTGTCCCTTCGTGGATTTCTTCGCGCGTTTCGGCGCGAAGCTGGCGGTGCTGATCCTGATTTTCGTCTGTACGTATCGCCTGACGGATTTCACGATGGGGGTGATGGCAAATCCCTTCTATTTGGATGTGGGGTACAGCCTCAAAAAGATTGCCGCGGTCGCGAAGTTCTTCAGCTCCTTCGCCACGATCGTCGGTGTCTTGGTGGCGGGCGTGGTCGTGGCCAAGCTCGGACCGCTGCGCTCGTTGGCAGTGGGTCTTGCGCTCACCGTCATCTCGAATCTCGCGTTCATGACGCTTGCGCTGGCGGACGATCCCGGCTCGGTGGCGCTGGCGCTCGTGGTGAGCGCGGACAATTTCGCCATGGCGATCGCGGGCACGGCCTTCATGGCGTATCTGTCGAGCCTGACGAGCAGCGCCTACACGGCCACTCAGTACGCGTTGTTCAGCTCGCTGTATGCGCTGCCGGGCAAGATCTTGATGGGCTTCTCCGGCGCCTTCGTCGATCACTTCGGCTATCCCGCGTTCTTCATCTATACCTCGCTGCTCAGTGCGCCGGCGGCGCTGATGCTCATCTGGCTGTGGCGCGTTGCGCCGCAGGGCTTGGGATGGCGGCGAGGTTTGACAGTGGAGAAGTGAGCACGTGAGCGAACGCGTGTTGTGCGCGCTGAGCGAGCTCGATCGGCTCGGGACGAAAGCCTTTTCGGTGGGCTCCGGGCCGTGGCCGTTACGCGGGTTTCTCGTGCGTCAGGGCGATCAAGTCTTCGCGTACGTCAATCGCTGCCCGCACGCGGGACATCCGCTCAATATGCGGCCGGATGAGTTTCTGTCGGTCGATCGACGTTACATCTTGTGCAATTCGCACGGCGCGCTGTTCGAGATCGCGAACGGCGCGTGCGTGGCCGGTCCTTGCGCAGGGCGCAGCCTCACGCCATTGCCCGTGCGAGTGGCAGGAGAGCTTGTCGTATTGGATGCCGACCCGGACGAGCTTGCTCGTCTTTACTCGTGATTCGCAGGTCGCGGGTGGTTCCAGCATGCGTAGCGCGCTTCGCGCGCTGCCTACAGCCTAGAGTCTATAGACCTTAAGCAGGTTGAACGGCGCAGCGCCGGCGCGCGTCCACATCTGTTGCTCTGGCCTCCAGCTTCACGCCTCCGGCCTGGGATTCAGTCGCTCACCGACGGCCACTCCGAGTAGCCGGAGGTCTCGTTTCGATCCAATGACATGAGCGGATCGCTCCAGGCCGAAGCGATGGGAATTTCGCGTTCGCTCTCGTAGTCCTCGGGCTCGACGTCGACGGAGCCCGTCCAATCCTCCGGCGGCTCGGCTTCCTGAAAATCTTGCTCGTCCCAGGTATCCAGGTCGAACTCTTCGAGCGTGCCGTCGAAGTGTTGCACTTCGACCGTGCCGTCATCGGGATCCACCGCGACCACCTCGAAGAGTGCGCCGTTATGCCGATACCACTCTCCGACAATTGGGGTTGGCGAGGTCATGAGCGCTCTCTCCGTTTGCTCAGCATTGACGGTCCCTTCTGCAGCACATGCATCCATGCCTAGCGAAATCGGCAGTCAGAGCAGAGCTCTCGGCTGTCGAGTTTCTTTTAGTCTTCTAGCGAAACGGATTCAAGTGGGAAATTTTCCGCACTGCGCCATGTGCAGCGGAGACGAAGCGATGCTGCTCGTCACTTCCTCACGTATTCGAGATCCCAGACCTCGTGCCCCAGGCGTTGTCCGCGCTTCTCGAAACGCGTGAGCGGACGATCCGCAGGACGCGGCACGAATCCTTGCGCGCCCGCGCGGTTTTCGAGTTCGGGACAGGCATCGAGCACTTCGCGCATGTGGTGCGCATAGTGTTCCCAATCCGTCGCAAGGCGCAGCACGCCTTGTGGCGCCAGCGCGCGTGCGAGCAATGCTGCGAACTCCGGTTGAATCAAACGTCGCTTGTGATGTCGCTTCTTCGGCCACGGATCGGGGAAGAAGATGTGGATGAGCGCAAGCGAGCCCGGCGCAAGCCGCTGCTCGAATACCTCCACCGCATCGTGCATGACGATGCGCACGTTGGTGAGTCCCTCGCGCTCGAGCCCGAGCATGAGATGGCCGACGCCCGGCGGATGCACTTCGATGCCGAGACAATTGAGCTCCGGATGCGCCTGCGCGAACGACAGCAGCGCCTCGCCGGCGCCGAAGCCGATCTCGATCATGAGCGGCGCGCTTCGGCCGAACGCCGCCGGAATGTCGATGTCGGGCGCGAGCTCGATGCCGTACTTCGGCCACAGCTCTTTGAGCGCGCGTTCTTGCGCGACCGTCGAGCGGCCGCGGCGAATCACGAAGCTGCGGATGCTGCGTCGACGGATATCGGAGAGAGAAGAAGATTCGTTCGCTGTCATGCGTACATGATACGTGATGCAGAGACGAATTGACTGCGCGATGACGCTGCGGCGCGAGTGCTGCAGCGACGGAAGGCTTGCGGGTACGACGGTGACGCGCGCTTGCGCCGCGGTCTTACTTCATTCCCTTGAGATGCTCGAACAAGAGCTGCGCGGCGCCGTGCAGCGGTTTGCCGGCAGGCAAGCAGATGAACAACTGGCGTGCGGCCCACGGATCGGTGAGCGGAATCGCGGCGAGCGACAACGAACGGATGAACGGCGTCGTGGCGGCGCGCGGCATCACGCTGATGCCGAGCCCTGCGGCGACCATGGCGCACGCCGCATCGAAGCTCGTCACATGAATGCGCCAGTTCAGACGCACTCCGGCGTCGATGGCGGCGCGCGTGAGCAACTGATGCAAGGCGCTGTCGGTATGCAGGCCGATGAGCGGATAGGGCAACGCTTCGGCAAAGGCAACCGAGCGACGTTGGGCGAGCGCATGCGAAGGATTTGTGACGAGCACGAGCTCATCATTGCGAAACGGCACGGTTTCGAGCCCGTCGATGATCGGCAGCTCGCTCACGATGCCGAAGTCGGCGGAGTGATCGGCCACCGCATGCGCGATCGCGACGCTCGTGTGCTCTTCGAGATGCACGTGGATGTCAGGATGCTGTGCGGCGAATGCAGCGAGTGCGCCCGGCAGGAACTCGACGATCGCGGAGATGTTGGCGAAGACGCGCACGTAGCCGCGCATGCCGGATGCATGCCGGCGCATCTCGTCTTCGAGTTGCCGCGCCTGTTCCAAGAGCACGCGCGCGCGCAGGAGGAACGCATGGCCGGAAGCGGTGAGCTCGACGCCCTTGCCGCCGCGCACGATGAGCTCCGTGCCGAACAGCTCTTCGAGATCGGAGATGCGCTTGCTCACCGCCGAGGGGACGGTGTGGCAGCGTTCGGACGCGCGCGAGATGCTGCCGGTTTCCGCGACGGCAACGAACAACTCGAGGTCTCGGAAATCGAATCGCACGGAAATGGGCGCCTGGTGAAAGGCCGAGAGCGTGCACGATCCGACCGGCCTTGCATAGGCCCAGCAAGGACCTGCCGACCCGTCGGTGCGCCCCCGGCGTCAGGCGCGTGCGATCAAGCGGTCAGGCACTCGCGGGCGCGCGCGTGCTCGATTCTGCGTGCCGGCTGCGGATTCGGTTTGCCGACGATGCCGAGCAGTGCGAGCTCGTTCTCCAACATGCCGATGTCGAAGGGTTTGGCGAGCACGCGTACGCGCGAGGCATTCGGAAAGCGGCTTTCCACTTCCTGCTGATCCTGACCGGTCGTGAGCACGATGGGAAAGGCAGGATCGCGAGCAAGCAAAGCTTTCACGATCTCGTCGCCGTCGAGGTCCGGCAGGCCCAAGTCAAGGATCGCGGCGGTGTAGGGCGTCGTGCCGATCGTCGCCAATGCGGGCACGCCCTCGTTGAAGACGTGGGGCTTGAGCCCGAGATCCGTCAGCACCTCGCGCAGGAGCAGTGCCACCAACCCTTCATCTTCCACGACGAGCACCGAACGGGCGGTTTCGCTCTTGATCATGGCTTCATCCCCGCTGCCGAGTTTGATGCACACCATGAACCACTCGCCCACGTAAAGCAAAATGTTTGCGCTAACGTGGTCTTAGCCGCCCGATGTTTGCGCTAACGTTGCAAATCGTTCTCACTTGGCGCGCAAACTTGCGGCGGCGCTAGGACCGCACCGATGGGGTCGGACCCACGATTTTCCAAGTCCCCCCGGGGTGCATGGATGGCGCCATGGTCTCTCGGGCGGCGCCGCTCCGGGGCTTCTACCTCGATTCGTTGCTGAGTATCATCCAGGGTTCCGAAGCGGGTGTAGTTCAATGGTAGAACCTCAGCTTCCCAAGCTGATGACGTGGGTTCGATTCCCATCACCCGCTCCACTTACCGCTGCCCGCTAAGCGCGAGGCAGCAGCGATGCCGCACTGTCCTGGCTGCGGCCTGTTCCCATTCGACGTCACGGCCCGAGCGTGCTTGGCGCCCGCCCGATGTGCCATGCCTCGCGGTTTTGGAATGCGCCGAGCGCCTGTCTCGTGCGCTCAGCGCGACGCTTGTCTAGAACGTCGTCAGCCGCACGGGCGATTCGCTGTCGCGCGTAGTGGAGGTGAGCTCCGCGCCGGCTTCGCTGTGCGCGTGCGGGATATAGCTCATGTCGGGTCGATAGCGCCCGGTCTCCCGACGCACGCTGTGCACGAGCGGCCGGTTGCGGTGCCGTTCGGCGATGCGTGCGAGCAGCTGTTCGAGCGCCTCTGCCAACGCGGGTAGCTGCGCCTGACGTTCTGCCGGCAGCAGCAGGAGGTGCTGATCGGTGCCGTCGACTGGACGCAGCAGCAAGAAGTCACTCGTGCGTTGCTTTGCATGCCAATCGTCGCGAATGGCCGCTTCGAGCTCGGCGCCGCGCCCCGGGGCGCTTTCGATGTAGACAAACATGAGAAACGGCGCCGTGATGCGCGAGGTCTCGTTCGCGCGCGTTGCGGTCACGATTTCATACGTTGCCACCGACTGGAGCGCTGCATAAGGTCGCACGTTGACGTCGTTGTCCGCCGCATCGTCGGCAGGCGCCACGGCGTTGTCGAAGTCGGACCAGTCACGAAAGAACGTCCCGTCGACGAATGCGCCTGCCCGTTCTCCCGAGATGATCGACCAGCCGTGCCATTCCCACGGATCGTTGTGGCGGCGATGCCAGTCGAGGTGGCGGCGGTAGCCGAGCTCGAAATCGCGCACGGGTGGGTGAGGCTGCCAAGCGACGATTCGAGCGGCCGTGCCCGTCGAGGGCTCCGCGCCGAAACAGACGAGAGGAAGCGCGGCACAGCATGCCGCGACGAGCGATGACCAGCGACGCACCTTCTTGATCTCCGTATAGGAAGCCGATCGGGCTCTCTGCATAACATTGCCGCAACTGACACCTGGAACGCCACTATTGTCTAGGCAACGGCCGCCGATAGGTATCGGCGTTTTTGCGTGACGGCGGCTCATGCGCCGTCTGAGCGCGCCGATCGTCCGCGGCGGTCCGTTGCATAAACTGCGAATTCGGTGGCGCTGCCCGCCGAATCGCTGCCTGCGCGCTGGCCGCCGGTCCGACAGGCGAGCTCTATTGCGAGGCTGCTCTCCCGTGCATTACACGCGCAGGCTCCCGGCAGCCCGCGGGCCGTCCCTGTTGCGCCTGGTCGTCGGCGTGGTTCTAATGCACCGACTGAAACCTCGTGCTCGCGGCGTCGACGTGAACAAGACCTTCATCTCAGCGGAATCCCTGCTGCGCGATTCGCTCGCGCTCGGCATGCAGATCGTGCGCAGCCGTTTCAAGCCATCGTTTCTGGTCGGTATCTGGCGCGG